>CAJDTR010000027.1_pt1 | contig 39175 bp, 31 predicted proteins | sample 7389891 | NCBI WGS metagenome assembly CAJDTR01 (sample SAMEA7055657, study PRJEB34461) | soil metagenome | biome: terrestrial ecosystem; feature: Peninsula; material: soil | place: Antarctica | collected 2016 | reverse complement strand
GCATCCGCGCCGGCAATGGGGGAGACAGCGCAGCGGACGAGCGGATCGTCTGCACCGAATGCGAGCGTGCTCCTACCGGTTGCGTTTTCGACAGTCGATATCCGCCATCTGCGACTTTGGCGCGCGTTGGCCATTATCGGCTTTGTGCTGTGGATTGCCACGCTGGGTGCATGGAGATGGCGCTCGCGCCGCGGCGTGCGAGCAGACCATGCTGCCGCGCCGCGCGTGCCAGATTCCTCCGCGCACCGTGCAGTTTTTCTGCGTGCCTGCTCACTCGGCGATTTTTCCGGCGCCGAACGCGCTTTGGTTGCGTGGGCGCGCAATGAACGGCCAAGGGTGCGCAACCTCGGCGAGCTAGCGACGTGCCTCGTCGATACGTCGCAATGCGATTCGCTGCGTGACCTGCAGCGCGCGCGCTATGCCGGCGGTTCTTCGCAAGGTCTGGCGATGCGCTTGCAACAGGCCTTCCGGCGCGGGCTTGCGTGGCGCGACCAAGCTGCTCCGCCTGCTGTGCCATCTTCGCTGCCCGCACTCTACCCGGAACGCGATTGAACTGGTCGCACGCACGGTCGCTACCGTGCGCCACTTTGCTCGCGTGCAGCCTGGCGATCACGCGCGCGTCGAACGCGCAGATGCCCGCGTTAGCAATCGCCCGCACGGATGGCCGCGCGCGAAAGCGGCGAACTCGTACTCGAGCGATCCAGCCTTTGGCTCAACGGCTGGCGTAATTCGATGACGAGCCGCCCATCGCGCGCAGCGCCAGAGCGTGTTTTTTACTCAGCCGGCGCCAGCTATTTCCGTTTTGTCGTGCGCGGCTCCGCCAAATCGCTGCGCCTGCGGCGTACCTTAGAGGGGGCCAGCAACAGGAAATCGCGCTCGACGTAGCGGCCGGGACGTCGGTTCTCGACATTGAAATTCATCCGCAATTTGCACCTTTTACGCCCCTGTTTGCGGAATCAGGCACCTTTTACGCCCCTGTTTGCGGAATCAGCGTGGGAACTACGTGGCGCGTGGAAAGACGCGATTTTCGCGAGCAGTTTCGAAGGGGTGCTGGCGTTCCCCGCTGCCCGATAAGGGCTGTGCATCGCGCACAAAAAAACCGGCCTGCGTAAAAACAGGCCGGTTCGCGGGCGGCATCCTTGCCTGTGCTTTTGTCGCGTGTCGGAATCAGAAGCGGTATTCGGCGCTGACCGAAACCAGATTCGGATTGAAGCTCAGGCCGTTCGTGTTCGCCTTGTAGGTGTCGTAGTTGAGGCCGACGCTGAGGTTGTTATTGAAGTCGTAACCGAACCCTGCACCTGCGTACCATTTGTTGCTGCTGTCGTCGACGCGCACGGGCAAGCCGGCGCTATCGAGATAACCGCCCTTGAGGTCGGCGCGGAAAAGACCTGCGCGGCCGCTCACATACCAGTTGTCGCTGACGTTGAAATGACCGTTTGCGCCGACGTTCCATCCGCTGACTTTCGCATTGCCGATGCCGGGGTAGCCGGATTTTGGCGAGACACTGCCAAGATCGGTGTAGCCCCCTTCGACGCCGATCAACACGTTCGGCGCAACCGCCCAGCGATAACCCGCATTGGCGGCATAGCCGGTGTCGGTGTCGTCGTAAGCACCCTTGCTGAGGTTGGATTGGCCGACATTTCCGTTGATGAAGAAACCGCTGGTATCCGCGGCATGAGCTGCAGGAAGCGCGGCGAGACCAGCCGCGGCGAGGGCAATAGTGAGGATTGTATTTTTCATGATTTCAACACCTTGTATTTAAAAGAAAATGACTGCGTCGGAAGATCCTGTACCAAACAACTTTGACTGCCGTTCCCCAAGTCGGTTCGTTCAGGTCGGCGCCAACTTAAGATGGGATTCAGGCCTTGTAATTGCAATACCCGCGAGTACATTAATTTATCGAAGAGAGCCGCCAAAGGCGTCCTTCGTTCCATAACGAGGCTCAGCCAGGGTGGCGCGCGACCGGCGTCATTTGACGCTGCGCAAGTTCGGCGACGATGCGATGACCAGCCGCTCCCCACGCCTGCGCCAGTCCGGGAACGAACGCGAGCAGCCATGCAATGCGCAGCGCCGACGCCGCGCTAATTTTCATCAAACGCGACCGGAAGTTTGAGATACGTGCGCCCGCTGGGTTCACCTGCGGGCAAGCGTCCGCCGCGGATGTTGAACTGCAGCGCCGGCCACAGCAGTTTGGGGACGCCGAGCGTCCGATCGCGCTGCGTGCGCAGCGCAACGAAGTCGGCCTCGCTGGTCGCGGCTTTCAGATGGGTGTTGGCCGCCATCTCGTCCGCGATTCGGGTCTCGCCAAGCGGGGCCGAGTCCGCCGTCGGATAATCGTGGCAGAGAAACACGCGCGTGGAAGCGTCAAGTGCATATAGCGTGCGGATGGAGTGATACAGGGTCGCTGCGTCGCCGCCGGGAAAATCGCAGCGTGCGCTGCCTGCGTGCGGCGCAAACATCGTGTCTCCGACAAAAACCGCGTCGCCGATGAGATAGCTGATGCTGTCGGGGGTGTGACCTGGCGTCGCGATGACGCGCGCATCGAGCGTGCCGATTTGGAAGCTATCGCCGTCAGCGAACAGGTGATCGAACTGCGCACCATTGGCCACAAAGCCGTCGTCGAGATTGAGCAGGCGCTTGAACGTGCGCTGCACCTCGATGATGCCGGCACCAATGGCAAGTTTCCCCTGCGTCCGATCGCGCAGCCAAGCGCCCGCGGTGAGGTGATCGGCATGCGCATGCGTTTCGAGTATCCAGTCGACCGCGAGGCTGGTCGTCGCAAGGTATTCGAGGATGCGCTGTGCACTGGCGTTGCCGATTCGTCCCGACGCCTGATCGAAGTCGAGTACTGGATCGATGACCGCCGTGCGCCGCGTGGCCGTATCGACGACCACATGCGTCCACGTTCCGGTGGCACCATGGTGGAAGCTGCGGACGAGTGGAGGCGTCATGCGGTTGCGACGGAAAGGGCAGATGCAGCCTAGCGCAACGACGTGGACGGCGCAGCCATGGCGTCCGCTCACGGAATTTCAGCGGGCATGCCAACGCGAGAATTGGTTCCATCACAATGGCCCCGTGCGTGCCGCGCACGGGACCGGTAGAATTCGTTCGGTGCATTCCACCCCATCGAAGGAGCTGATTTCATGGCTGTGAAAGTCGCGATCAATGGTTTTGGCCGCATTGGGCGCAACACGCTGCGCGCGCTCTATGAGGCCAAGCGCACAAGCGAGATCCAGATCATCGCAGTCAACGACCTGTGCGATGCGCACACCAACGCACATCTCACCCAGTACGACACCGCGCACGGAAAATTTCCGGGCGAAGTCAGTTATGACGCCGGCGACATCGTGGTCAACGGTGATCGCATCAAGGTCTGCGCCGAACGCGATCCGGCCAAGTTGCCTTGGAAGGAACTGGGCATCGACATCGTGCTTGAATGCACCGGGTTTTTTACCAGCAAGGCCAAGGCGAGCGCGCATATCGCGGCCGGTGCAAAGAAGGTGATCATCTCGGCGCCGGGCGACAAGGATGTGGACGGCACCTTCGTTTACGGCGTCAATCATCAGCAGATCAAGGCCAGTGATGTAGTCATCTCCAATGCCTCGTGCACGACCAACTGCCTGGCGCCGCTGGCAATGGTGCTGCACGAAAAGATCGGTATCGTGCATGGATTGATGACAACGATCCACGCTTACACCAACGACCAGGTGCTGACCGACGTCTATCATGCGGACCTGCGCCGCGCGCGTTCGGCGACGATGAGTCAGATTCCGACCAAGACCGGCGCAGCTGCGGCGATCGGCCTGGTGCTGCCGGATTTGAAAGGCAAACTTGACGGATTCTCGATGCGCGTGCCGACGATCAATGTGTCATGCGTCGATTTTTCGTTCGTCGCGCAACGCGCAACCAGCACCGAGGAAATCGATGCGGCCGTGCGCGAAGCAAGTGAAGGTGCGCTCAAGGGAATCCTCGGAATCAACACGCAGCCACTGGTGTCGGTCGACTTCAACAACGATCCGCGCAGCTCGGTTTACGATGCGACACAGACGCGCGTGATGGGCGGCACCCTGGTCAAGGTGTTGTCGTGGTACGACAATGAATGGGGATTTTCCAACCGCATGCTCGACATGACGCTCGCGTTTGCCAATGCGCGCTGAGATGGCGCACGGTTAGCCGCGCAAATGCGTCAACTCTGGGGTTCGACCGATCTGCGCGTTGCGCCAATCCTTGCTTAGTAATCCGTATAGTGCTGTGTCAGACACCTCGCCGCCCACGCGCCAGCGTTCGCGCAGGAACCCTTCGCGCTCGAAACCGGCACGTTCGATCAGCGCACACGAGGCAAGATTGAGCGGGTCGATGTCCGCCTCGATGCGGTTGAGATCGAGCGTGTTGAAAGCAAAGTCCAGCGTCAGGTGCAGCATTTCGCTGGCCAGACCCTGTCCCCACAACGCCGGCATCAGCGCATAGCCAATCACCGCACGCGCATGTTCGCGCTGGATGTCGAACAGCGAACAGGTGCCGATCAGGGTGTCGTCGCCAGGCAGCGTCGCCGCCCACGGATAAAACTCCATCGCCTCGCGTTCACGCGCAAGGCGGGCGATGTGATCGATTGCTTGCTGGCGCTCGGTCCACGCCACGCAGCTCCAGTAGCGCATGACGCGCGCATCCGACTGCAGGGCGAACAATGCATCCACATCGTCTGCCGCGAGCGCGCGCAGGCGGACGCGCGCGCCGCACAACGTTGGAATCGGCGGAATCACCGTAGTCAGGTCCATCAATGCGCTACCAGCAGCGGCAGGTCGCTGTGTTGGAACAAATGGCGTGTGGCGCCGCCCAGCACCAGTTCGGCGATGCGCGAATGACCCCACGCACCCATCACGATGAGATCAGCGCCGGCGACATGTGCAGCAGCCAGCAGGGCAGCACCACGATCCTTGTCCACATTGAAACGCTGAAACTGCGCAGCCACGCCGCGTCGCTGCAACCACGCGCGCAGGTCAAGTTTGGGCAGATAGCGCAAGCCGAACGGACTTTCGCCAGGATCGCCATCCAGCACGCTGACCCGCTCGGCCCGCAGCAGCAAAGGCAACGCGCCGCGGATGGCCAGCATTGATTCGCGACTCTGATTCCACGCCACAATAATATGCGTACCGACCGTAACGCATGGTGCGGTTTCGGGAACCACCACGACCGGCGCGGACACGCCGAACACCGTGCGCGAAACGGTGCCCCATCCAACGGGTGCATCGGGCACCCGTTGCGGACGTTCGACGACGACCAGATCGCTCCAACGTGAAACATGGCACAACGCCTCGATGGTGTCGCCCTGCGCGACCTGCAACTCACCCTCGATGCCGTACGCGTCGAGTTGTGCGCGCCACGCCGAGGCACATTGCAAGGCTTCGCGATAGAGTTCGTCGGCTTCGTTGACGTAGAGCGCAACGGCCTCGGGCGAGGCAAACGCGACTGGCGCGATCGGCACCACGCACAAGCCGGTCACCCACCCGCCGAGACGCTGCGCGAGGGCGAGCCCGACGTTGCCTGCGCGTGTCGGCGCATCGGCGCGGCGCAGATGGATCAGCACATCCGGTTTTGCTGCAGCGAGGTGGCTCATCTCGGTTCTCCAGCCGGGGTATCCAGCTTACTTCGGCGTGCGCGCCGCGTCCCGCACCTCGCAGCATGTTCGCGCGCACGTGTCGGATGCAGGCGTGTGGGCGATCATCCACAATCCAGCTTTGGCGGATAGGAGATCACACCATGCGCATGATTTTTTTCTCAGCGACCGCTGCGGCAAGCCCAATTGCGTTCAAATCACCGTCCGATCACGCCGCACGCGCGCGATTACCCGATGTGCTTGAAGGGCAGCGACTGAAATCTCGGCGTTGCGCTTGGCAGCTTCGCCACTAGCCGCCACTGACGCTGGAAACGCGAACATTCCGCAAGCGCAATCAACCGCCATGATCAACAGACAAACAACGCTGGTCGTTCATCGTGGCGGTTGCCATTGCGGGCTAGTGCGCTTCGAGGTCGACGCGTCGGCGGTGATTGCCGCACTCGAATGCAACTGTTCGATCTGCCGCATGAGCGGTTTCCTCCACCTGATCGTGCCAGCGGCGCGATTTCGCCTGCTCGCCGGCGCGGACGCGTTGAGCGAATACACCTTCAACACCCATGCTGCAAGGCATCGATTCTGCCGTCACTGCGGAGTCAAGAGTTTCTATATTCCGCGCTCCAATCCTGATGGCGTTGACGTGAACGTGCGCTGCCTCGATCCGGCAAACATCGAACGCGTCGACGTGATGCCGTTCGATGACGCGCACCGCGAGGAAAGCGAAGCGGCAATCGCGCATCTTTCAAGACAGTAGGTCGCACGCGTCTGTGCGGCCACCACGTCGTAGCCGACCAAGCCGCATACGGTTCTTTTCCCGTTCAGCCTACGAGAAAGGCGAACGCGAACACGCCAAGCATCGCGAAACACACGCCAATCTTTGCTGCCGCGCCGACCACGAAACCAAGCCACGCACCGACACCGACGCCGGTGGCCCTGCGCAAGTTGCCGCCAGCGACAAGCTCGCCAAGCAGCGCGCCGACGAAGGGCCCGAGGAGCAGGCCGGGAATGCCGAAAAAGAGTCCAATGATGCTGCCGATCAGCGCGCCGAGCAGTGCGTAGCGACTCGCGCCAACGCGCTTTGCGCCAAGCATGCCGGCAACAAAATCGATTGCCAGCGCAAGCACGCTGAGCATGCCAAGCACGATCAGGGTGATTTTGCCGACATGCGCGAAATGATCGGCCCAGGCTGCGAGCAACATGCCAGCGAACACTATGGGTACACCGGGCAGGATCGGCAACACGGTGCCGACTATGCCGATCACGATCAGCAGCGCTGCGAGCACGTACCAGAGAATTTGCAGATCCAAGGTCAAAAAAATCCCTTCGTGCCGCGCAAGCAATCGGTGCGATGGCACATCACGAACGTGATAGGCGACGATACAGTACCCGATCGGTGTTGCACCATTGTGTGGAGCGGCAGAAGGCGCCGCGATGCTTTTGCCGATTCAGCGCAATTCATTTGAATCCCACGCACGTGCACGCGGCTGGTGCAGCTCCGACCGCTTTTTCAAGAGCGATCAAGACGAAACTCGATGGGTACCAATCCCCAGGCCGGGACCGGCTTGCCGTCTTTGAGCACCGGTCGGAAGTGCGCCGCCTGCACCGCTTCGCGCGCAGCCATGTCGAGCTGCGCATGGCCACTGCCACGCTCGATCTGGATGCGTTGCACGCGGCCCTCGGCATCGACGAGAACGCGGAGCAAGACGCGGCCTTGTTGGTGTTCGCGCAAGGCCGTCACGGGATAACGCAGGTGCAGCGCGCCGTCGTAGGCAAGAACGCGCGATTGACCGGCTGCGGTTGCGACCGGCGTGGCAGACGCCGAGATCGGCGCTGGCGTGACCGCAACCGTCATCGTCGAAGGTTCGATCGGCAGCGCAGCGGGATTGGCTGCAACTCGTGTCCGCATGATCGGCGTTGGCGGCTGCCTCACGACGGGGGTGTGCGGCAAAGGCAACGGATCGGGCGGTTGCGGCAACGCGAGCACGGGCGGCTGCAGCGTGACGAGCGTCACGTCGATAGGTACGGATGGCGCGCGCGGCAGCGATCGCGCCAACGGTATCGCGACAATCGCGACCGCGAGCACATGCAAGGCGAAGCTGCTGCTCAGGGCCGCGACGCGTTGCCAGTCCAGGGGTGTCGCGTGGGTCTGCGTACGCACGATCATGGCGCCTCCCGTTCGATGGTTCACGGAAGTGCAACGCCGCTACGTATCGATCGGGGTTTGGCGCGATCGATTCAACTCACGAAGACATAAACTCCGAAGCTCCCCGCGTCAAACGCGCCCGACCACTGGCAAGAGCGCGCCGGTAATCGCGGCTGCCTGATCTGAAAGCAGGAACACGATGACATCGGCAAGCTGTGCGGGCTTGACCCAACGCTCGAAGTCCGACGTCGGCATGTCGGCCCGATTGGGTGGCGTGTCGATGATGCTTGGCAGCACCGCATTGACGGTGATGCGATCATCCTTGAGTTCCTCGGCCAGGGCTTCGGTGAAGCGGGCGACGCCCGCTTTCGACGCGGCATAGGCGCCCATGCCGGCGGCCGCCTTGACTGCGCCTGCGGCGCCGATATTGACGATGCGCCCGCCGCCGCGTTGGCGCAGATGCGGCAGCGCAGCCTTGCTCGAAGCCGCCGCCGTGCGCAGGTTCACGCGGTAGAGCAAGTCCCATGTATCCAGATCGCCATCGGCAAGTGTTTGCCAGCGGAACGCGCCGGCGATATTGACGAGACCATCCAGACCGCCGAGCGACTGCGCGACTTGGTCAAGCGTCACGCGTGCCGATTCCGCATCGCCCAGATCGACGCCGCCGAAAATCTTCGCCGCCCCGAGGGTCTCAGAGGGTGCGTCTGCCCGGTCAATGGCTGCCACCTTCGCGCCGGCGGCCAGCGCCGCATGTGTAACCGCCGCACCCAGGGCGCCGAATGCGCCGGTCACTGCAATCAGTTTTCCTTCGAGAGTCATCGGCTGCTCCATATTGCGGGAAACCCGATCATAATCCAGCGCGCACCATGACAGCCCGGACTTTCAGAATCGATCGCGGTGAGTCTCGCCCGCGCGCGTCGAGCCAAGCGCGCGCCTACGTGTACGTGGCGCCGTGTCGTGACGAGGAATTGCTGAAAATCGGCTTTTCTCGCACGCCGCTCGAACGCCTGCAGACCCTGTATGCGCGTTATTTCGACTTCTTTGATCTGGACCGCGCATTCCTGATCGAGACCGATCGGGTCAAGGATGCGCGGCGAATAGAGCGTCTGCTCGGCGAGCGCGTCGCCGATCACAGCGCGCCGGCGCCGTTGCTGGTGCCGCGCAGAGCAGCCGGGCACACCGAATGGTATCGCGGCGCGTTCGACTCGTTGCGCGACGCGGCGGCGGAACTCGCGCGGCAAGGTTATTGCGTGCACGCGCCGCTGCGGCAATGGTTGCGAGAGCAACTGGAGTTGCGGCAACACCTTCTGTTCGACTGGTCAGCGCATCAGCTTGATGCCCTTGTCTACGCGACCCAGGTTGCGCCCGGCGGCAGCGAGGCAATCGCGATAGAACGGGTGTTGCGCAATGCGCTCGATGCGTATGCAACGATGGGCTGCGCGCTCGAGTCCACACTGCCGCAAGCGGTAATCGAATGGTATTCGCCTCGTCATTGAACGTCTGAATTGAGGCGACACGGCGTGATCGATGCAGACTTCAGCAGAATGGAGGGCGCAGCCGATAGCGCGGTACAACTCAATCAGGCGATCACACCGCCACCAGCAGCGTGCTTGCAAAAGGCCATTCCTCATCGCACCACTGCGCGCGGCGCTCGAATCCGCTCGTCTGCGCCAGCGCGTCGATTTCGGCCAGCGAATACTTGTGACTGCTTTCGGTGTGAATCGTTTCGCCTTTGCGTAGTGGCACGGAAAATCCAATTTCTCGAAAGCGCACAATTTGGTCGCAAGTCGATTCGATGTGCATCTCGACATCGCCTCGCTCATGTACGAATCGCACGCAGTGGCGAAAATTTGGCAGCACGAAATCCGCGCCGAGTTCGCGATTCATGCGCAACAGCACATTGAGATTGAATGCTGCCGTCACGCCCAACGCATCGTCGTAGGCGCAGAGCAGGCTCGCTTCGGGTTTGAGCAGATCGTTGCCGAGCAGAAGGCTGTCGTGCGAACGCAACGCACTTCGCACGTTGCGCAGGAATTGCCGCGCACTGGCATGCTCGAAGTTGCCCAGCGAGCTACCGAGGAACAGGACCAAAACAGACGCCTGTGGCGGACGCCTCTGCAATGCTTCCTCGAGACCGTCGAGATAGTCGGCAGCGATGCCGTGTACGCGCAATCCGGGCAAATCCTTGAGTGCGCGGTGCGACTGGTCGAGCGCGGCACGCGAGATTTCCACGCTGCAGTAATCCACCCTCGTGCGATGCAGCAACGCCTCGAGCACGCAACGGGTTTTCGCGGCGCTGCCGCTGCCTAGTTCAATCACCAGTGGCGCGGGCGCACGCTGCGCAATCTCGACCGCATGATTTTCGAGCAAGCGCCGTTCGGCGCGCGTGATGCCGTATTCTGGCAGGCAGGTAATCGCGTCGAAGAGTGCGGAGCCGAGATCATCATAGAAATATTTCGGCGGCAGGGTTTTCTGGCCGCTGTGACACAGTCCCGCCCGGACGTCCTGCGCAAATCGATCGATTGGCAGCGCGGTGGAAACATTGGCCTGGATCATTTCAAATTCCTGACGCAGCGAAATCCGGCGAACACATAGGGGTAGTGTGGCCGAAACCAGTTGCGAAACGATCGGCGCAGCAAGCGCGCCGCGGTGAGTGCGCAGCCGCCCTTGAGCACGTAGTGGCGGCCATCAAAAAAATCGGCCGAATAGCCGAGATAAAACGGTGACGGCGAGAATCCGCCGAACGGCGCGAATACGCTGCACGTCCATTCCCAGCCGTTGCCGACGAGACCGCGCACACCGAATCCACTGTCGCCATCGGGATCCGCGTCAACTGCGCACGGGTCACGCGAACGAAATCCGAAATTGCCGTATTGAGCGGCGGGCGCTGCGTCACCCCAGGGATAGGCGCGTTCCTGACCGCCACGCGTGCCGAACGCGGCGCGATGCCACTGCGCTTCGCTTGGCAGTTGCAGACCCGACCAGCGCGCATAGGCGCTCGCCTCGGCGTGGCTGACGTAGACCGGCCATTCGGGCGGAAGCGGCAGCACATCGGTCAATGTGCGCGCGTGCCATTGCCCGTCGATGCAACGCCACGATGCCGGATGATCGATGCCGTCGTCGCAACGCCACGTCCAATCGGTCGCAGTCCAGTGGCGGGTGTCGTCATAACCGCCGGCCTGCATGAACTGCAGCCAGTCTCGATTCGTCACCATGCAGCGATCAATTTCGAATTCGGGCACCCGCACCTCATGCTGCCCATATTCGTTGTCCCAGGCGAATGACCCGTGCATGTCGCGGGCGACGCCAAGCGTCGCGACTCCGGCCGGGATCCGGATCATCTGCGAGTGGACATGCTCACGCGCCGGCAAGGCGGCGCGTACGGGACGCGGCGCACGCGATTGCGCCAGCAGGTAACCCAGGGTTTCAACGTGCATCAGGCGATGTTCGATCGCGATGTCGAGCAGGGTGTGCAAGGCTGAATCCGCTGCATCGGCGAGCAGATGATCGAGATCATCGCGCGCGCGCCGGTTGTACGCGCGAATCGTCGCGATGTCGGGCCAGTCGCCGGGCACGTCCTGCGGATGGTCGTGTTCGGGATCAATGCCGAAGGCGAACAAGCTGTCCAGTTCGCATGGGGCGCGCGCTCCATCGAGATGGGGGCTGAGCAGATTCCAGTCGAACGCCTCCAGATGTCCAAGATAAAACACGAACCGATGCCGGTCCGCGATCGGCCGCTCCGACAAGCCCGCGTCGGAAATGAGATCGAACAGCGCATCGGTGCGCATGCGCGCGTCCATCCATGTGGAGATGCGTTCGGCCAGGGAATGGGTTGCGCGGTCCATGCGTCCATTGTCGCAGGACCAATGTTCATCGCGGCTGAAGCTTCGTGTTCCCGTCTGTGGTGGCGCTGGAATGCGCGATACCGTTGCATTGCGAAACGTCGCGCGTAAATCTTTCTATGCGGAAGGAAGATTGTCAGCACTTGGACGCAGGATGCCCGCTCAATCCGCCGCTCAAATGCCCCGGGAACGCGACGCACCAGCGCGGACGCCGCGCGTCAGAGGTCGGCACGGAACCTGCTGTATGGGGTGGACGGAAACACCCATACCTTGTCGCGGACACCCATTCCGCTTCCTTCAGCAACGGCATCTGTCCATGAAAACCACTGCCATCGTCATCGCCACCTTCGCCCTTTCCGTCGCAACCGCGTACGTGGTTGCGCAGACCGGTCTACCGGCGGCGCCGCCCCCGCCGCTGCCAAGCAGTACAGCCAGTGCGCCGACGCCTTATCCGCCGCCGCCGCTGCATAAGGATCCACCGCAAGGCAACACCGTGCCCATTGAGGAAAACAATGTGGTGGCGCAAGGCAGCGCTGCGGCCACGCAAGGCGCGCAACTTGGCTCGTCGGGCATGCCCATCACGCCATTCGAAATGCTCGACCGCGACAAGGCCGGCACCTTGACGATGGATCAGGCCCGCACTGATCCGTGGTTGAGGCAAAACTTCACGTTATGCGATGCCAACCACGATGATCAGGTCACACAGAGCGAATACGTTGCCTGCACAACGAAGGGACAGTGAGTGGAAGTGCTTGCGGTTGGATTGCGCAGCGCGCAAAACTGGGGAAGCACCGGTTTTCGTATGGCGCAGTGGGCGATGCCCAGCGAAGGCTGGCGGTTGTGGCCGCAGGACAACGCGGAACGTGGATCCGCGAAGGCTTACGCATCGATTGAAAAAAGGCTCCGGCTTTCGGGCTTGAGCCGGCCGCGTGCATTACCCCGCTGATACCAGCGGGAGGTGCACCACGAATTGCGCGCCGCGCCCAACACCCTCGCTGAAAACCGCGATGGTGCCCCCGTGCAGCGCAGTCAGTTGTCGCGCGAGCGCGAGCCCCAACCCCATGCCCGAACGCGTCGTTTCGAGCGTGCGGCCTTGCATGAAAGAATCGAAAATCGTGCGAAGGGCCGTCGCGTCGATGCCGATGCCATTATCGCGAACCGTTATTTCGAGCTGTGCCGTGGGGGACGCGGGTGTCGCATCGCTGCTGCGGACCTCGATTCCGATATGGCCGCCCTCGGGTGTGAATTTCGAAGCATTGCCGAGCAGATTGCTGATGATCTGGTCCAGTCGGGTCGCGTCCGCGTCGACATCCAGCGCGTGATCGGGCAGCGAAACATCCAGCGACTGTCGGCGGGCGAGGCGCTGGTGCTCGGTGGCGGCAATCGTTTCGGTTACCACGGCGCGCACGTCCAGTCGTTCAAGACGCAACTCCACCTTGCCGTGAGCAAGCCGCGACAGATCGAGCAAATCCTCAATGATGCGTTCCATCAGCGCGCTTTGGCGCTCGGTGATCGCGGATGCCCTGATGCGTTGGTCGGCGCTGGCGCGCGCGCTGCTTAGCACGTATTGGGAGGTGCGAATCGCCGCCAGCGGGTTTCGCAGTTCGTGCGCAAGCAAGGCGAGGAAATCGTCCTTGCCGCGATCGGCGTTGCGCAAAATCTCCTCCGCGCGTTTGAGGTCGGCGATGTCGACGAGCATCATCACGGCGCCATCGATCTGGTTTTCCGTTGTGCGGTAAGGCCGGATGCGCAACGAAAACCAGCCGCCGCGATTGTCCTGCACCTCCATCTCGCGCGTGCTGGCGTTTTCGATCGCGTCGAGCAGAAGCGTTTGCAGTTCGGGAATATCGATCTTCAGATGAATGTCGATGAGCGCGCGACCGACATCGGCTGCCACAAGGTTCAGCAGCTTTTCCGCATGCGGGGTGAACCTGCGGATGCGCATGTCACGCCCGAGCATCACGATCGCCATCTGCACGCTGCCGAGCAAATTGATCATGTCGTTGCTGAGATGGGTCAGCTCGACATTGCGATGCTGCAATTCGTCGTTGACGGTCGCCAGTTCTTCGTTGCTGGACTGGATTTCCTCTTTTGACGTTTCCAGTTCCTCGTTGATGCTTTGCAACTCCTCGTTGGCCGACTGCACTTCCTCGTTCGCCGATTGGAGCGCCTCGTTGGCGCCTTCTTGCTGCTCGATCACTGATTGCAGATAGTCGCGCGTGGCGTCCAGTTCCTGGATGAGGCGCGCGTTCTCCTGCCCCAGCGCGTTTTCATCGCTGGGTCGCACGCGGTGCTCGGCGAGTACCCGCGCCTGCGCTTCGAATTTGCGCGCAAACACCTCGGCGCTCTGCACGGGCTCCTCGAACAACAGCAGATACGCACCGGCGGCGGCGTCGGTCGGGCGCAGCGGAATCACGATCACGTTGATGTCGCGCGGGCCATCGCTGGATTTGACGCGCAGCGCGTCTTCGTGGACGGCGGCCTGCTCGCGCTTGGCCTTGTTGAGCGCCGCGCGTACACCGACCAGCAAACCCTCGCGCAGCATCTTGAGGATGCTCAAACTGGCGCGTCCCGGACTCGGTGCGAGATATGGGCCGGTATCGCCGCGAAATTGCACGATCTCGAATTCCGCATTCAATACCACGCCGGCCGGCGCATAGCGCGCCAGTACGATGCGGTCCGCTTCCTTTTGCGGATCGGGCAGCGCCGCTTCGCGCGGCGATGTATGCGGCGCGTTGTCACCGGCATTGCGCGAAGCATTGCGGGTGCGTGCAGACGGTGGTGCGGAGCGCGCGGAACCTCGCTTCTTCGAGTAGATCTTGCTCTTCGCATCCTGCACGTCGAACAGGTCGCGAAAAGTGCCAATCGTTTCCGAACTGCCGAGCCAGAGCATGCCGTCCTGGCGCAATGAGTAGTGCAGCATAGGCAACAGCTTGCGCTGCAACACCGGTTCGAGATAAATCAGCAGATTGCGGCAGGCAATCAAGTCGATATGCGAGAACGGCGGATCGGCGAGCACGTTCTGCTGGGCGAACACGCACATGTCGCGGATCGCTTTGGCTATCCGGTAATTGCCGTCGACGTCGACGAAAAACTGACGCAGACGCTGTGGAGAAAGATTTTCGGCGATGTTTTTCGGATACACGCCAGCGCGCGCTTTTTCGATGCTGCGACTGTTGAGATCGGTGGCGAAAATCTGGATTGGCATGGAACGTCCGCTCTCCTGCGCGTACTCGATCCAGGCGATCGCCAGCGAATACGCTTCCTCACCGGTCGAACATGCGATCGACCAGACGCGTACCGGTTCGTTGTTGCCGCGATCGGCGGCCAAACGCGGGAACACACTCGCCTTCAACGCGTCGTAGGCGGCCGGATTGCGAAAAAAACCGGTCACGTTGATGAGGATGTCCTGATACAGCGCTTCCGCTTCCTTGGGGGTTTTCGTGAGGTAACGAACGTACGCCTGCGCGTTGTCCATTTTGAGCAGGAGCAGGCGTCGGGTAATGCGCCGCTGCAGTGTGTTGGGTTTGTAGTGGCTGAAATCGGTCCCGGTTGCGTGTCGCAGTGCCTCGAGGATTCGCGTCAGTGACGCGTCCTCGGCGAGCTGGCGAATCGGATGGCGGCTGATGCGCGCGATTTCCTGAGCGATGTCCTCCGGTGACAACGTCATGTCCACGCAGCCTGCTGCGATTGCGCTCCTCGGCATCGTCGCGTGTTCGGCGCTTTCATCCTGAGCGAATGTGATGCCGCCGACCGACTTGATTTCACTCAGACCACGTGTGCCATCCGTGGATGCACCGGAAAGAATCACGCCGATCGCCTCAACCTCCGGGTCTTCAGCGAGTGAACTCAGAAAATGGTCGATGGAACGATGCTGGCCGTGGGTTTCAGTGCGCGGTTCGAGCCTCAGCTGGCCGTCGCTGATCGTCATGTCCTTGCCAGGAGGGATCACATAGACGTGATTGGGTTCGACGCCAAGCTGATCCTGGGCGCGGCGCACCGGCATCGCAGTCGCGCGCGAGAGGATGTCGTCGAGCGCGCTGTCGTGGCGCGGATCGAGATGCAGCACCACCACGAATGCCATGCCGGTATCCAGCGGCAGCGTTCGAAGCAAGGTACTGATCGCGGCGAGGCCACCCGCCGAAGCACCGATACCGACGATGGTGAAGTGCGCGCGCGCCCTCTCAGGTACAGGTTCCGGCATGGCCGAATTCATTGTATGGCGTTGCGGGGGGCTGCCGGGTTGTCTGTTGCCATGGCAGTCTCCTGCGGACATCCATCGTAGCGCCATTCACGCCGGGGCGTGCCAATTTCTACCCGTATGGATAACGCTTTCCGTTGAGATTGCGTGAAACAGGCGCGCAAGGGGTCGTACGGAGACCGACGCGGTGGCATGTGCCTTGCTGATTCATGTGAGATGCCGAAGAAGTGTTTCAAGCCCGGGCCCGTTCAATCGGCAGGAGTGCCCATCCCGTTCGCCATTCGTACACAGGATTCGTCTATGCAAACACCGGGAGAACGCAATCGCACCCGCCCTCGCGGTTTTGCGTCGATGGACAAAAACAGGCAACGTGACATCGCCCGTGAAGGCGGTCGCGCGGCACATCGCAAAGGCCGTGCGCATCAGTTCAGCTCGCAAGAAGCGCGCGTCGCCGGCCGCAAGGGCGGCGAGACAGTAAGCGAGAATCGGGCTCACATGGCCGCCATCGGTCGCAAGGGAGGCGAGTCGAGTCACAAGAACCGCTAGCGGCTGGCTAGCGCAGTCAGGCGCACAGGCACCACCGCCTCCGCCCTTGCTCGATCGCCTTTTCGGAGGGCCGATACGGGCAATAGCGGGCCCCGTTTCTCAGTCGGTCGAAATAGAGCTGACGCCACGGCCTCGCACCCTTTGGCCACAGTGGAAATAGCACAGTTGTTGGCAATCCTGCGCAGAAACCGCGCAAACGAGGCCGGACAACTGACCTGCCGATGAATCCGGGCTGCGTAGTCGACCTTGAATTCAGCGTACTGCAAGGTGGAGCGTTTTAGCTTGGCAGCAATCCATCCGAGGCCACGATCATGTCCAGCAAGTTGCTGCCGCCGATTTTCAGATTGCCTCAATCGTCGGCTCTGCCGTATACCCCGATCCGCTCGATACAGGCGTTGCCTACACGCTCATTCTCGCGCTTGCCCGCGCGCAAACCGCGATGGAAAAATCCGCCGCGCAGCGATACGAATCAAATGTCGTCTTGATTCGCAGGAACCCGAACGATTGCCACGTGGACAACGTCAGAGGAGAGCGGTGTGACCAAGCTTGAAAAATCGTTGCGGCGGGAAATCCTTATCGGTGAGAAGGCTTACACGCTCACGATCGATCCGGCTGGTCTCAAGATCGTTGAAAAAGGTCGTCGCAATGGCTTGATCTTGTCCTGGAAGGATCTGATCAACGGCGATGCCGCCATTGCGGCTGCCTTGCAGGCATCGGTGGTTCGGTGATGGATTGCAATGGCGAGAATTTTGCGTTGATCGGGGACCCCCATGAGTGACGTTGCGCGACCTGCATGTGTGTTGGTTGTCGAAGACGAATCCCACGTCTCATCCATGCTTGAGCAGGTGCTGCTACATCTGGGTTATGGCGTGTTGCTCGCCCAGTGCCTGAGCGACGGAATCGAACTGGCGCGTACGGCTCCAATTGACGTGGCCATGCTAGATCTCAATCTTGCCGGCGACGACAGTTTCCCGATTGCGGACGAGCTGCGCCAACGCGGCATACCATTTCTGTTCTCGTCAGGCCATACGACAAAGAACCTTCCCGAACCTTATCGCGACGAATCGGTCCTGCAAAAACCCTATGGCGAAGCGCAACTCGAGCAGGCCCTGTCGGCTCTGTTGGGCGCGAACGCTGCACCCTCGGCCTCGCTCGCGGGGCATTAGGCTGCATTTGTTTGGCGTCGGAAACCTGGCTCTTTTTGTCGGTTGCCAAAAAAAGGATATCGGCCAATCACGTGCTCGCGCGATTTCCGGCCGAAGAAAACCCTTTGGTCCCGAATGCAAAGTGTACGTTCGCGTCCACCGCGCAAACCGTCTTGCCGCCCAGCTGCGCACCGACCGATAGCAGGCCGGGCCAACGTCGCAACAACGGCAACGCCGCCCTGGTGGCAAGTGGGCGCATTGCGATGTGCGCGTACAGCGCAGCCAGGCGGATTCGCCAGGCGAAAGCGTGCCGCCAGGCGGTTGCGTACTGGGCGCTCGCGCTAGATTCATCAGCGACAAGGCGTTCGCATAACAGGAACGCCGATTGCATCGCCATGCTGATGCCTTCGCCGAGAATCGGATGCGCTTCAGCGGCTGCATTGCCGACCGCGAACAGGCCAGCGATCCGCCTTACCCTGCGCAGGCGTGGCTGTATGGGACCGACTGCGAGCCACGGCCCTTCACGCTGCGCGCCGGCCAGCGCTTTGCGCACGGCGGCAATCTCGCGCACCAGCAATTGCTGCACGGCTTCTCCCGCGGCGACGCCTGGATGCTGCGCGCGCCATTGATGCAGGCGATCGCGCCGTACGCAGCAAGCAAGGGTCAGCAACCCATGATCGCCTTGCACCATGCCACCGTATCCTCCGGCGAACGCGAGCACGGGCAGCACCTCAGCGGTCAGGTGCGCCGACGAGAATGTGGCCTTGAATGCGAACAGGTCCGAACGGCGCGCGCGCCGCGGCGGCAATCGATCGGCAAACGGACTGCGCTGCCACGATCCGTGCGCATCGATCACGACATCGGTGTCGAGGGTGTATTCGACCGCGGCCGCATCGGCGACCGTGCAGCGGTGCCGATCGCCGATCTTGTGTACGGAACGCACCGTACATGGCTGCGCAATGGTCGCGCCGAGCGCGCGCGCGCGATCGCGCAGCAGCGTATCCAGGTGTTCGCGGCCGAGGGCGCGTCCCCACGGTTGGGAGCTGCCGAGCAGCGGCGGCAAGCCGGTCTCGATCGTGGTGTCGCCCGCGCACCACGCCACGCGTCGCAGCGGTGGCCCCGCAATTGCACGAAACGCTTCGCCGATACCCAGCGCATCGATCAGATCGAGATTGCTCGCCGCGATGCATTCGCCGCAGACTTTGCGTCGTGGAAACGCTTGTTTTTCCACCAGCGTGACTGCCCAGCCCGCTTGAGCGAGAAGGATCGCGCAGGTCGATCCGGCGACGCCGCCGCCGACAATCAGAGCATCGCGTGGCGACTGCATCAGGTCGCCCCGGTGCGGCGTGCGACAAAACAATGCAGAAAAAATCCCGCTGCTGCTTCGTCGGTGATCCAGCCCGGACAACTCGGCCACTGCCCACTCAGTTCCTGATCGCGAAATCCGGCGTGCACGCTGGCGACGGCGTCGTGGCGCGTGACGTCGTTGCAGCCGAGCGCGCCAAGACCATGACTTCCGAGCAGCGCAAGGCGTGAGCGGCGCGGCTCGCAGCACACAAACCCCTCGGCGCGCGCTGCGATGGCGGCGAGCAGAGTACCGATCTGCGCGTTGTCGAAATGGTGCACGAAGAGATTTGCAACGATGATTTCGTTCGGTTGTTGCGGCGCCTCGCGCAGCCACGCGAACACATCGCAGCGCAGCACCTCGACCGTCCATCCCCGCCGTTCGATGGCTGCTTGCGTGGTTGGCGCCACCACCGGTTGCAGGTCGAGCAACGACACATGCAAGGACGGCCAGCGCGCCCCGCACTGATGCGCCAGACGTGCCATCAGGCTGCCATCGCCGGCCCCGATTTCGACCAGTCGGATGGGAAGACCACCGGCCAGAAACGGATCGAGCGCACCGCGCAGCGTTCCCAGCGCGCCCATGATCCAGTTTATGCGGCGCAGGTCAGCACGCGAGCGGCGCGCCCGCGGCTCGTCCGGCGCCAGCGTATCGAGCCACTCCGGACGGACCTCGCGCGGCAAGTTTGCCGGATGCATGGGCCCGGCTGCACTCGTCATGCGACTTCCAGCAGGGCTGCGTGACAACTGAAGCCGGCGCCGAAGGTCGACATCCACCAGCGCCCGCCGCGCGCGTTGTCAGCGAGCGCCGCACGCAGGACAAAATACACAAACGCACTGCTGAGATTGCCGTAGTCGCGCAAGGTCGTTGCGCTGTAGCCAACATCTTCGTCCGACAATCCGAGCCGATCCTGCAGCGCGAGCAATACATCGCGTCCGCCTGCGTGCCAGATCCAGGTCTGGATGTCCGACGCGTCCAGTCCGAGCGGGGTCAACACCTCATGCATCAGTTTCTGCGCCGCCTCGGCGGCAAGGCGCGGCACGCGCCGCGTGAGCACATTGCGCAACAACCCCCCGCGTTGCTCGAAACGCAGCGCGTCGCGTTCGGCGGGAATGATCAACGAGCGGGCTGTTTTCCATGCGATACGCCGATTGCTGCAATGAGGGTTTGCGGACAACACCGCCGCACCCGCGCCGTCACCAAACAGGCAAGCGCTGATCAGCACGCCCGGATCGTTGTCCAGATACATCGCCGCGCTGCTGACTTCGACGCAGATCGACAGGACATGCTGCGCGTTCCCGGCCGCGATCAGCGCTTCGGCCATGCGCCAGTTCGGGATGGCCGCGGCGCAGCCCTGACCGACCAGATCGCAGGCCTGCACGTCATTGCGCAAACCAAGCCGCTCGATCACGTATCCGCTGAGCGCCGGGCACATATAGCCGGTGCAGGTGCTGACGACAATCGCATCGATTTCGTGCGCGCCGAGCTGCGCCTCATCCAGCGCGCGCTGACCGGCCGCAGTTGCCAACAGCGGCGCGTGATGCGCGAAGCGCGCATGCAGGATATCGGGCGTGATGTTGAAAACGTCGTCCAGCGAATCGACGCAAAGACGGCGCGCCTCGATGCCGTTGTCGCGCGTCAGAACCGCTTGGCCAATCATGCGCGAGCGCCGGTCCAGTCGCTCGAACCACTGCGACTCGAGAAAGGAGGCCCAACATTCGGCTTTCGTATAACGCTGTGGCGGATGTGCGACGCCGAGTCCTTGGACAAACATGGGGTATTCCGTTTCGAGAGTGCAGGCGACGCATCAACCAGTAGCAATGATATGCATTGAGGTCACGGAACCTCAGCTTAAGCGACGCGCACTCGCGGCCTCGATGACGGCCAGACGACGCTTAAGCGCGACTACGTCACAAGGAATTCCGCGCAGAGCGGCGGCGGCCTTTTTGCTTTTCAAGGAACACAACTTGACCGACGTGATCGTGAACCAGAACCTCGCAACGTGCGCTGTGCGGCGGCATCCAGATTTCCAGTGGCAACCTGAACTTGACTCGCGGTTGGGCGGCGGACTTTGCGCGTCGGTATAGACGCGACCCAATTGAACCTGACCGACTCGAACGTACTCAACAATGACGCAGGCGACGGGGGAGAGATTTGGGTTGGCGAGCCCCTCGTCACGATGGCGAGTGCGATCTACGACGATCACGCCGCGCGCGGCGGCGGTATTTTCGTTGCGGGCGGGGCAGTTGCGCAGATCAACGACTCGACCCTGAGCGGCGACAACGCCGGCGGCAGCGGTGGCGCACTCGATGCCGACGCTGACGCCAATAATGCTGCTAGCGTGGAGTCAAACAGCACGACCGTCGCAGGCAATAGCGCGCGTACCGGTTACCCTCAAGCGGGAACGGGTGGGCGCGCATACATCGTGGCACTGGCTGCGGTCACCGGGACCGCTACGGTCTTTGGCTACAATTCCATTTCGAACTTCCCGATCTCCCCAAACGATTGCGCTGGCGCCTTAATTTCCGGCGGCTTCAATTTCATCAGTACCAATTCGGGCTGCGCGACCAGCGGCGACAGCACCGTGCTTGCTAGTGCCTGCCCAATGATGGCTTTTCGTGCCGCAACGCGTAGATTAGATAGAGAGTGCATCACTGCTGCATCCGGAGAAACGTCATGAGACCGCACCTCGCGTTACTGCTGTTCGCGTCGGCTTGGATCGCCAACATGCCGTGCTACGCCGATCCTGTTTGCGTAAGCAACGAGGCCGAGTTGCGTCAGGCTTTGATAGATGCGAGTGCGAATCTCACCGACGAAATACGGCTGATGGAAGGCACCTATTTCACTGGCGGGCAGAAGTTCAGCTACGACACTGCTGCACCGCACAGCTTGAGTATTTCCGGCGGCTGGTATTTCGACCATGATCCTTGCGACTTTCAGCATCCGCGTGCCGACGCCACGATTCTGGATGGGCAAAACGTCACTGCAGTGCTGAGCGTCAGCAATAATGGCAACGCGCCTGGAACAGGCTTGTCCATCAGCAATCTCACCTTGCGCAACGGCGCCACCAGTACCAACGGAGAATCGGCGGCGCTGGCGCTATTTGGCGCGTTGGGACAAGATCTACGCGTGCAAAACGTGGTCGTACTGAGCAGTCATAACACGAGCGTTCCACCGATCAACATCTTCACCAACGCCGTCACCTTGAACGCATTCGCCGACGTTTATTTCATTAACAATGTCATCGGCGATTCCACCGGCCCGTATGCAAATCTCGGAATTTTCGTCCAATATTCGACCGAAACGGTCTTCATGCACAACAACACGCTGTCGCTCAACGGCGCCGGTTTCGGCGCGTTGCTCGACTCCAACGGCGGCACCGCGTTCCGCTTGGTCAACAATGCCATCGTCGGGCAAATGGACTTCAACAGCCGCAATTCCGGCGAACCGATTCGATTGTGGCTGTACAGCAATCTGGGGTCATGGGGTTACAGCAGCATTGTGACAGCGCCTTTGGTCCAGGCAGACGTGGGCAATGATGCAGGGATCGATCCACGCTTCATCGGCGCGCTGGATTTTCGTCCCGCCGCCGGTTCGCCGCTGGTCAATCGCGGCTTGAATGCACCCTTCGGCGGATCGAGCAGTGTCGATCTCGATGGCAACCAGCGCGTCGATCTTGGCATCGTCGATGTGGGTGCGTACGAATCGACGCGCGAACGCATTTTCGCCAACGGCTTCGATTAGCGCGCAAGGAAAATGCGAGGCCAATCGGCCACTGCCTCGAATCAATCGAAGCCGTCCGCGAAAATCGGATCGCACGCGCTGTACCACGGCGTGATTCCCGTAGCGGCATCCCACGCCGCGCTGGGGTTGGGCGTCAGTGGATTCGGGCAAAGGATCGATGCGCCGTCGATCAATGCGTTGGGGCTTGGCGCTGCCGGTACGGGACCGGTCAATTGGTTGTTGCCGACGTCGAAAAAATTCAGCGATTGCAATGCGCTCAGCACGGGAATCGATCCGCTGAGGTGATCGGAGTTCGCTTCGAAATCACTCAACGAGGCAAGACCGGAAAGTGAAGGAATCGGTCCCGTGAAGTGGTTGTTGCTGAGCCGAATTTGGGTAATGGCCGTCAGCGCACCGAACGCCGGAATGGTGCCGGTCAGCAAGTTGTCGTTGACGTAAAGCAATCCAAGATTGGGCAAGCCGGTAAGCACCGGCATCGAACCGGTCAATTGATTGCCTTCGACCTGGTAGGAAATCAGGCTGGTCATGCCGCTGATGGGGGGAATCGTTCCGCTCATTGTGCCGTTCGCGCCCACATCGAAAAATTGCAGATGGGTCAAGGCGCGCACATCTGGAATCGATCCGGTCAGCGAACAGGAATAGACATTGAAAAGCTGAAGCTCGGTCAATCCATCGAGGTTGGGCAGCGAGCCGCTCAGTTCGTTGTAGCCGAGATCAATTTCGGTCACATGGGTGCCCGCGACATCGCACGTCACGCCGATCCAGGACAGATTCGGATCGGTGCTGCACTCGCTGCCTGGCGGACCGTTCCAGCCGTGCTTGTTGAGCCACGCAACGCCGTTGGTGCTGGTATAGAGCGTGTCCAGCACCTGGCGTTCGCTGGCTGGAATCGCGGCCCACGCCGGTGCGCAGGCGCATGCGAGGAACACGCCGGCCAGCAGCCTCCACGCGGTCGGGCAGGATCGGCGTTGCGTCATGGCAGGCATGGGATTCGAGTTGTGCACGGTTCTCTCCACGATCGATTGGTGTGGGTTGCGCTATTGCCTGACCAGTTCCACGCGTCTGTTCAAGGCGCGGCCCTGCTCGGAGTCGTTGCTCGCGACCGGCGCCGAAGCGCCGAGGCCGGCGGCGGCCAGGCGCTCTGCGGCGATTCCGTAATCGGCACCGAGCGCTGCGACGATGGCATCCGCACGGCGCTTGGAAAGAATCTGGTTGTGATCGGCGGCGCCGGTGTTGTCGGTATGCCCGGTGACAGTCAGGCGCAGCGCAGGGTTGGCCCGTAATAACTTGGCGATTTCGTCGAGTTGCGCTCTGGATTCGGGTTTGATGTCGGCCTTGTCGATATCGAAATGGATGCCGTAGAGATTCACTTGTCCGGAGCTGGCCAAGCTTTTGTCGAGCGTGGCGGAGTCGACTGGCGCACTCGGCGCGACGGGCGCGGTGGGCGCGGCTGCGGCCGCGGCCATGCCCTGGTCCATGGGCTTGTCTTCCACCTGCATCACGTACACCCCCGGCCGTTGCTTGTCGGTTAGATCCGCGGCGAGCACACCGATATGCACCGTGCCCTGCGGGCGGGCCATGGTGGCGAGCAGGTAACGCGGATTTTCCCCCAGGGTGAAACCGAGGTTGGCTTCGGGCGTGTTGGACAACTGGATGCGCATCAGCGTCGCCGCCTGGGCCAGAAACTCCGGTCCGCATTCGGCTGCGTTCGAACACGTCCATGTCACGTTGGCGCCTGATTTTTCCAGCGCTTGTCGATAATTGGCAAACACTTCCAGCGCGCTACGTGCCGCCGGCGCGTAATAAAACGCACGGCTGCGTTTGCCGGCGATCGTGAGTGTCTTGGGCGCCACCGTGGTGCCGTCATCACCGGTAGTCGTCGGTCCGATAGGGAATACCCCTTCGTCAAATGCCTTCTCTTCGGCACCGAGCAAAACCGAGCCCGGATAACGCACCAGCAACGCACTGTCGCTGCAGCCTTCGCAGTCCTTGCCGTCCTCGCTGTCGGCCCAGACCAACGTCGTCAGGCACAGCAGCAAGGCCAGAGTGAAACCGCATTTGATCGAAGTAGGCATCGAAGTCTCCCGCGCGTTTGAGGTGATGCACCTCAATACGCAGTTGAGCACCGATCACTGACACGCGTCGTCGTTCGCTACTGGAAGTCGTCGCTGAAAATCAATTTGGTTTGATGACGCATGAAGACGAAATCGATGATGCTCGCGCGAAGCAGACGCCTAAAATCTGGCCAGAACCTTGAGCGCGAGTTGCTTCTCTGCAGCGAGGCCATGATCGGGCAGCGGATCGATTTTGGGTCCATGTGCATCGACGATGAAACCCTCCTCGCCGCGGCGCACATACAGCATCGAACCCGAACCACCGCCGTTGAGATTCAGCGCTTCATCGCCGACACCGCTGATCGCCAGCGGCTGATGCGCGCCACTGGTTGCGGCATTCTTGACCCCTTCCCAGCTGCCTACTGACACGCTGACACCGGCGGAAAAGTCGATCGCGTTGTAGTCGCATGTTCCAAGGGTAATGTTCGTGTCGTTTTGCGGCAGCGGCTGTCCGGCTGCGGCTTCCGCATCCGGCCGTGTCAGCAAATCGCAGGGTTTGCGCGCGCTGATGAGGCCATTCGCGATCGCCTGCTTGCGAAACGCTTCGTTGCTGGCAGCCGGATCCTCCCCTTTGGCAGCGACCGCCTGGTCGCCGGCGGGTGCTGCGTCTGCGGAACTCGATGCGGGTGTGCCCACGCTGCATGCGCTCAGCACGGCGATGCCGAATGCGGTTGCGGCGAACCGGGCATTTTTGGGTGCTTTGCGCAGTGTGGTTTGGATTTTCATGGCGGTTGTGCTCTGGAATAGTGGGGCTGCCGGCGGTCGAACGCGCGTTCGGCACGATGGATTACCAACGTTCGATCACCACGTTCCGTGCGCGCAAACTGTCGCGTCGATTACGCAGCGCGGGCAATCGCGGTCGATGGCAAACGCCGGCGGACCCGTCGCTTGTCAGGCAATACGTGGTTTGGCATTGGTCACTGACAGGCGCCGCGATTCGCGCGTGCGTCGGGGGTCAGATCAGACCTTGGGGAGCGCGCGCAACGCCTCGCGTACGTGGCGCGTCATCCAGTGATCGGCGCCGCGCACACGTTGCAAGGTGGCCAGCGACGATTGCAATTGATCGCGCGCGTGGGTGATTTGACCGCGTGCGTTCAGACACTCGCCGAATGCACCTTGGGCTTCGGCATGGCGCCACCCGTGGTCTGCGTCGTCGGGCGGATCCAGTTCGAGCGCCTGTCGGGCAGCGATGCAAGCGGCCTCTACGTCATGCTGAGCCAAGGCGATATGTGTCTTGACGATTTGCGCACTGGCCATCTGCTTCGGGCTCGGCGTTGGCAGCGCCGCCAGCGCAGCCACGGCAGCGTCGATGTCTGAGCGCGCGTCTGACTTGTCACCGGCCGCCGATTCGCTCGACGCGTACTGCGCGCGGGCGATGGCGCCTTCCAGCGCCGGCATGGGAACCTTCGATCGCGCCTGCTGCGCTTGTCGCTGCAGTACGACCGCATCGCTTGCGCGATTGGCTTCACGCAAGGTGATGCCTAGATCGTCCAGGCTGATGGAAATGGCAAGCGCGTTGTCGCCCGGCAAGCGTCGTCGCGCATCGAGCACTTCGCGGCCAATCTGTTCGGCTTGGGCCAGATCGCCGGTCTCGCGCAAGGCCACCGCCAGGTGTGATTTGGAGATCAATGCGAACGGATGTTCGGGTTTTCCTTGCGCGGCCCAGATCGCCATTGCCTGCCTGCTGAAATCCGCCATTTCGGCGTAGTCGTCTTCATGGAAGTGCAGTACGGCCAGGTTGTTGAGGGTCGCCGCGAGCGCAGGATGCTGGCTACCGAGCACGCGTCGCTGCATCGCCAGCGCTTCGAGATAGAGTGGCTCCGCTTCGCGATAACGACCGAGGCGATCGAACGCACGCGCATGCCCGGCGAGGGCATCGGCAAGCAGGGGATGATCGGGTGGCAACAAGCGCCTATAAATCGCGATGGCCGCGTCGAACGAAGGCAGCGCTTGTTCAACCTTGCCGGTTTGCATGCGGAACACGGCAAGGTTGACCAGATTCTCGGCAACGTCGAGATGGTTCTCGCCGTACAAACTGCGAAACATCGTCAGCGCTTCTTCGGTCAGTGCGATACCTTCGGGCAAACGGCTCATGTCGCTGTCGAGCGTCGCGAGCTGGTTTATTTGCCCGGCAATCTGTGCGTGCGGCGCAGCCAAGGTGGCGCGCGACATCGCGAGCGCCTGCGTGAGCAAACTTTCGGCGTGTTTGAAGTCGCCCTGGCGTCGCGCAATTTCACCTTGCAGTGCGAGGTCGCGAGCGATCAGAGCAGTGGCGGTCTTGCCGCCTGCATGGTGGATATCCAGCGCTTGCTGGGCACTCGCCAACGCAGCCGGATAATCGCCTTTTTCGTACTGTGCGCGGCCAAGTACCGCAAGTGTATCGGCATAGGCGTCGCCGCGACGAGGCGGGTCGCCACGAAGGCGCAGCGAGCGCTGCAGCAGAGTGATCGCGCGGTCGTTTTCTCCCAGCTCGCCATAGATTCTGCCCAGCACTTCGGCAAACGATGATGCAAGCTCGGGATAATTGTCGAGGCTTGTTTCCAGGCGCTTGGCGCCTGAATCGAGCACGTCCTTTGCGCTCAGGCGCACGCCGCCAGGACTGCCGCGCGGGTCGGCCACACCGAAGATGCCGACCAGAAAATCAGTGACGGTTTCGGCGCGCTGCGCCTGCGCCCGCGCGACATTCGCTTCGCGTAGAGCGATCGCGGTGGTCGCCAGCAGCGCAAGCAAGGCGATGCCGGCGAGTGCGACACCGAGGCGATGACGCCGCACGAACTTGCCGCTGCGGTACAGCGTGCTGTCGCGCCGCGCGGCAATCGGCATGCCGTGCAGGAAGTTGCGCAAGTCGCGCGCCAGCGCCTCGATTGTCGGATAGCGGCGCTCCGGTTCGCGCTGCAGCGCTTTCAACAGGATCGTGTCGAGATCACCGCGCAACTGTCGCGGTGGAACCGGCGCGCGGCCTTCCGAGCGCAGCGCTGCCTTGCTTGGCGGCTCCGGATGTTCGCGCTCAAGTACCTTTTGTATTTCAGGCTGGCTCGTGCCGTCGTCGGGATGGGATGAGCGACGTCCGCTCAGCAATTCGTACAACAGGCAGCCGAAACTGTAGACATCGGTCGCGGTGGTGACCGGATCGCCACGCAACTGTTCGGGTGCCGCATACGCAGGAGTGAGCGGACCCGCGTGCGCACCGGTGTGCGTGGCCGCGGCCGCAAGTTCGTCGCCCAGCAGTCTGGCGATGCCAAAATCAAGCAGCTTGACCTCACCCGATTCGGTGACCAGAACATTGGAAGGCTTGATGTCCAGGTGCACGACCAGTCGCCGATGCGCAAACTGCAACGCCGCGCAAACCTGCAAGGCGCACTCGATGCGGGCGTTCAATCCCAGCGCATGCCGCGCGGCATAGTCCAGCAAGGGCAAGCCTTCGACATATTCCATGACCAGATACGAGCGGCCGTCGGCGGCGAGGCCGCCATCGAGCAGGCCAGCGATGTTTGGATGCGACAAGCGCGCGAGAATCTGGCGCTCGCGCAGAAAACGCGCGAGTACCGCGTCGCTGTCCATGCCGCGCTTGATCAGCTTGAGCGCTGCACGCTGTTCGAACTGACCGTCGGCGCGTTCGACCAGCAACACCACGCCCATGCCGCCGCGGCCGAGTTCCCGCACCACGCGCCAGCAGCCAATCAGTGTGCCGACCGGCGCCGCCGCGTCGTGTTCGCGGACCCAAGTCGTCGCAGTGCTCGCTCGCAATTCGAAGGCTTGCGCGTCGAACGCCTCGCCGAGCGCATCGGCTGCGAGCAGCGCATCCACTTCGCGGCGGAGAGTGTCGTCATCACGACACAAGCGATCGAGTAGCGCGGGGCGATTGCTCGCCGGTGCCTCGACGACGGCGTCGAAGATTTCGCTGAGTCTGCGCCAGCGATCGGTGTCCATTGTCAGCTTGAGACGCGCGTGTCAGCCAGCCCGAGGCGCTGCACGAGGAATGCGCGCGCGCGGCGCCAGTCGCGCCAGGTCGTGCGCGCGGTGACGCCTTGCAGGTCGGCAATCTCCTCGATGTCCAAGCCGCCGAACACGTGCCATTCGACGACATGGCCCGCGCGTGCATCGAAACCGCTCAGCTCGGTTAGGGTCTGATCCAGCGCGAGCATGTCGACCATGTCGCCCGCCGCGCCCATGCGGTCATCCTGCGCATCGGTGAAAGTGATGTCGCCGCCGCGTTTGAGACAGGCGCGACTGCGCGCGTGATCGACCAGTACCTGTCGCATGGCGCGCGCGGCAAGCGCCAGGAAATGCGCGCGCGAAAAACCGGCCGCAGCCGGTGTGGGCGCCAGCTTCAGATAGGCTTCGTTGACGAGGGCGGTAGTGTTCAACGTGGGCGGCGACTGCACGCCGCGCCGCTGGCAACGTGCCACGCGCCGCAGTTCGTCGTAGACCAGCACAAACAGTTGTGAGGGCAATTCGCCGGACTCGCTCTCGACTTCGGGCGCCACGATCGTCATCGAGTTCCGGGTGACGCGTTTGCAGGTTCAGGCCTGCGCAATCTCGACTATAGGCTCGGCACCGGCAAGCCACAACGGCAGGGTGCGTGCTTGAACGCCTCAATCGCGCCTAAGTCGCCAGAACAGGTAAAGGAGGTGATGACACGAGGCGATTTTGCGCTGGAATGAGGTTTGCGCCTGACTGAGACAGACCTTGTGCTTGCTAGTTGCACCACTGACGCTCGCAAGGAACACCGTCGTTGTCTCCGTCCATTTTTGTGTCGGGACAATGCTCGATAAAGTAGGTTGCCTCTTCGCAAGAAGTCATTTGCGAGCACCTTGTACGTCCGTCGCAGGTGAAGGTTGGCGAGGCATGTTCCGTAGCGCTCGTAAGCTCGAACGGTGAACCTTCATTGGATGACGTGGCTGATTCGGCTGACGCTGACGGGTGCGCTGCGCGGTAGTGGTCATATCCAAACCAGCCAAGGGCGGCGAGAACCACAAGGGTGAGAATATTTTTCAAGTTGCTGTCGCGTTCGATGGCGGGGTTCGAGCGCCAATCTTACAGCGTCGATTGCCGCGCCAATGTGTTTGGTTTGGTGGTCCAGGCTCCGTTTAAGGCGACGGCGCGCACGTACCAATGTGCGACGACCTTGCTGATGCAACGTGCGTGAGGTACGTCGAAAAATGCCCGGGACTAGCCCGGGCTCAAGGTTCCAAGCAATGGACCGATCAGTGCGCGATCGGCTTCAGCGTGACCGCCGGCACGTTCCTCGCATCGAGCGGCGACTGCAGCCTCACGACCGTGTCGCGCTCCCAGCGCTGGCCAAGCATGGCGGCATCGCTGCCGCCGGCACGCAACACGAGATAGCCATTGTGCTCAGTCGCCGAGGATGCGGCTTGCCACGCGAAATCGAGCAAGGCGCCGTCGAGATTCACCGCCCGCCACGGCGTGCGCTCGCTCATTCCATGTGCATCGCGTGTCACCACACGCATGGTCAGGTCGCGATTCATGCGCAGCAGTTCGACGCGGAACAATTCGCCATTGGCCCCGGCGCCGCTGAACGCTGTCGTCGGCATGATGCTCAGTTGATCGAGCCATTCCTGGCTCACGATCACCTCGGCCTGGGTGAAATCGCGATCGGGAGACAAGTTCGTGACGTGCGGGCTTAGACCCCCTTCGAACCCATCGCGGAAAATCACGATTACATCCGTATCGGTCGCGCTGTTGTTGCTGCTGACTGGATCGGTGACGCCGCCGGTGGCCGTCGCGGTCGCAGTGTTGACGAGCAACCCCGAAACCTCCGATTGCAGCGTGGCCGAGTACACATACGTCACCGTACCGCCCGGTGGCACTGATGCATTGTCGTTCAAGGTCGTGCCGCTGCCGTTGAGGGTGCAGGACGCGCCGCTCGACGGGGTACACACCCACGACGCCGCACCGAGCCCGGCAGGCAATGTATCGGCGACGCTGACCGAGCCCGCACTCGGACCGGCGTTGTTCACCACGATGTTGTAGTCGAGCGAATCACCGATGCTCACGTACAGGCGATTGTCGTTGACCGTCACGCCGAAGTTTGCTTGCGCGCTCAACGTGTCGCTGTCGGTCGCCGAGTTGTTGGCGGCGTTGGTGTCGATTTGCGAGAGGCTGTTGACGCTCACGGTCGCCGTGTTCACAACGCTGCCGGTCGCCGTTGGCGACACCGTACATGTTGCCGTGTACGTGAGACTGCCGCCTGTGTTGATGCTTCCGGCGTCGTTAATGTTGCCGCTGCCCGAAGCCGCGCACGAGGAGCCACTGCTCGCCGCACACGTCCAGGTACAACCGGTAAGCGCTGTCGGGAACGCGTCCGCAGTAATCACGCTAGCGGCATTTGGACCTGAATTGCTTGCCACGATCGTGTAGGTCAGCGGATTGCCCGGCACCGCCGAGGTGACGCCGTCGGTTTTGGTGATCGACGCATCGACACGGCGCACGAGCGCGTCGGTGTCCGTAGCGCTGTTGTTGGCACTGTTTGAATCGCTGACACCGGGCGGCGCAGTGATGGTCGCGCTGTTGACGAGCGATGTGTTGCTGCTCGTCGTCGCCACCGTGCAGTTGGCCGTATAGGTGGCCGAGCCGCCGGACGGCAGACTCACCGTGCTGGCGATGTTTCCGCTGCCGCTGGCCGCTGCGCAGGTACCTCCGCCAGCACCGCTGCAGGTCCAGCTTGCGCAGGTCAGATCACTCGGGAACGTGTCCGCGACAGCGGCGTTGTTCGCCGTATCCGGCCCCGCGTTGGAGGCAACGATCGTGTAGACCACACTGCTGCCGGTCTGCACCGAAGTCACGCCATCGGTCTTGCTGATGGCAAGGTCCGCCATCTGCGCCGTCACCGAGTCGGTGTCGGTGGCCGAGTTGTTGCCAGGCGTCGGGTCTGTCACTCCGGCGGGGACCGCCACGGTTGCCGTATTCGACAGGGTTCCGCTGGCCAAGGCCGAAATGGCGCACGTCGCGCTGTAGGTGGTGCTGCCGGCGGCAGGCAAGTTGATCGTGTCGCTGATAGCGCCAGAACCCGATGCCGTGCAGGTGGCACCACCTGCGCCAGCGCAAACCCAGGTGCAGGTTTCGCCGGCGGGGAACGTATCGGCCACGGTGGCGCCTGAGACGTCGCTTGGGCCGGCATTGGATGCCATGATTGTGTAGATGGTCGACCCACCCGGAATCACGCTGCTCACGCCGTCGGTCTTGCTGATGGCAAGGTCGGCCTGGGGTGTCAGGGTGTCGGTATCGGTGGCACTGTCGTTGGCTGGATTGGGATCGCCGGCAAAGCTCACCTTCGCCGTATTGCTCAGGGTGCCGGTCGCGTCGGTCGCAATGGCGCACGTTGCGGCGTAGGTAACGCTGGCGCCGATGGGCAGGTTCACGCTGTCGTTGAGGTTCCCCGAACCTGAAGCAGTGCAGGTACCGCCGCCTGCGCCGGTGCACGTCCAGGTGCAATTCTCCACGGCGGGGAAGGTATCGGTGACCGCGACGCCATTGGCGGCCGTCGTCGCGCTCGTGTTCGACGCGGTGATCGTGTACACCACCGATCCGCCGGGCACGGCCGCTGTGACGCCGTCGGTTTTCGTGATAGATAAATCCGGTGGCGGCAGAATCGCCGTGTAGCAAACGGTCGCGTCGTTGAGTACCGGCGTTGCCGCAGTATCGGTGGTCGCGAGATACGCGCGGTAGCGCAGGTAGCGATTGCCGTTGAACTGGCTCAGATCTGCCGAGCTGCTGGTGAAGTACGTAGCCGCCGTGCCATCCGGGCCGACGAAATTGAACGGGCCGAATGAGGCGTTGCTCGCCGCTGCCTGGAAGCGCAATGTCGTACTGCCAGGTGTCGTGCCTGTCCATGACAAAGTGGACCAGTTCGGTGTCGCGCCGATGGCCGGATTGCTGTCCTTGAGTGATGAAACCAGATCGCCGTTCGGGCTGTAGCCGGCACTCACGTAGGCCTTGAAGCCGGCGTCGGTGGTTGCGCCGCTAGAGAGTGGAATGGACCAGATCGTGCCGCTGGTCGCCCCAGATACGCGGGTGCCACCGGGATAGACATCGGAGGTACTGCGGGTCAGTGCATAGGTGCCGGGCGATGGATTTGCCGTCGGGCGTACTGCAAACGCGTACTGGGTGCCGGCCGTCACGCTCAGTGGCAACGCGAACAGCGCGGTGTGGTAGCCGCTCGATCCGCTGTTGAAACCCGTGATGGTCGCCGTCGCGAGATCCGCACCTGACGGCAACCCGGCGGTGGTCGCGCGAATGCTCAAGGTGAGATTCGGCGTGGTCCCGCTACAGCCGCTGCAGAACAGATTGACGTCGACCTGGGTCAACTGGCCGCTGACGGACGGGGTGAACGTCTGGCCGCCCCATGTGGTGATGGTGATGCCAACGCCGCTGCTGCTGAGGGTGGTGTTTTGCTGATCGATACTTGGCACGTTGCTCAGCAGCGCGTCGCCCGGACTGGTCGTCAGGTCGATATTCGTTGCGACGCCGCTCTGAAAATCCGCTTGCGTCGTATCAACTAGGCAGGCGCTGCTCGGCGTCGTTGCCAGCGAGAAATTCTGCGTGGTGGTGTTGCCGTCAGTCACGACGATGCTGCTGGCGCTCGCCGTGTTATAGCCAGGAGCGCTCGCCGCCATGCCCGGATACGTGCCGGCAGGCAGGCCTGCGAACGAATAAAACCCGAATGCATTGGTGGTCGTCGAGCGGCTGCCGAGGCTTACCGTTGCGCCACCGATTGCCGCCCCGCCGGCCGTGGCCGTTACCGTGCCCGACACCGAGCCACCTGCGCCGACCGGCGTGCACGAAGGGAACGCGAACGAGCCGATGCGCGTGTTGAAGGCGAGGCCGTCGGCACTGTAGTACTCGTTGGTGTACCAGAACGTGCAGCCGTCGGGATCGAGCGTCATCGCGCTGTAGTCGCCCCAGCGCGTGCAGGTGCCGCCGCAAGAACCTGTTTGCGTGCCGGCCCCCTGGACCAGCAACTGCTCAGTCTGGCTGAAGGTATTGACCGGATCGCCTGCGAGCCGGCCTGCATACTTGATCGCAGGTTTGGTGGTGCTGCTGGACGTGCTGTAGCCCAGTGCCAAGTCGCCCGCGCGATCGATCGCGACGCTCGGCATGAAGCGGGAGATCACGTTGGCGCCATCAGGGTCCCAAGTCGCCGCCTGCGGAAGGTTGGCAGCCACGGTGCCACCGGTGACATTCACCTGGTACCAGCGCGGCGCCGCGAGACCGGTCGTGTCGCCGCGGCGCACCGTGTGCGCGGCCCACAGCGATTCGACTCCGCCCATGTTGCTGTACTGGTTCTGCACCATTGCGCGGATTTGCAACACGTCGAGCGCGTTACCGCCCGCTGAGAGTGCGTTGGGTACGTTTGCGTTCGGCCAACTGGTCGAAGCGAGCGGCGTGTCCGGCCCGCTGAAGGTGGACAACGAAATACTGTTCCAGTCGACATGGAACTTGTACACGCCGAGCGCGTTGGTGAATTGCCAGGTCGAGACAAAATAGTTGGGCGTACCCGGCGGCGGCGTGCCCGTCTGCAGGCGCGCGTTGCCGGGCAGCAAGGTGAAATCGCCGCTCGGCGCATTGAACGAAACAATCTGCACGCTCGGATTTCCGGCGTACATCTGCGCCTTGTTGAGCGCATAGACGCGAGGTCCCTGGTATGCCGCGCCGGCGGGATAGCCAAACATGTTCGCCGACATGTACAGGCCGTCCGGCCAGATGCCAAACTTCGGATAGTCGTCGAGGCCGCCAGCGACCTGGATCGAATAGAAATTCCAGCCGCCAGTGACCGGATCCCCGGTTTTGGATACGGCAAAACACTGGAACACGCCCGGCGGATTAGCCACATTGCCGCCGCCATCAAGCTGGAACGCGAAGTCGGTGATGATCCAGCGATCTTCGAACGTATCGTAGAGCACGACCGGATCGCCGAAATTGTCGGTATCGCACAGGTTTCCGAAACTGCCTTGGCTCATCAGCGCGTCAAGGGTGAAGGCGGCGACGCTCGCGCCATCGGATTTGCGGAATACCCCAACGGATGAGTTGATCGTCTGGATGAAATAGGTCGGACCGACATCGCCATTTGTGTCGGGCGGATGGCCGGCGCCCCAGGTGGCGAAATCGAGGCCGTCGAAATTCGCGATCGGAGCGGGCGCAGGCGCGCTGAGCGAAGGCGCCACTGCAGGTGCGGTGAGGTGTGGCGGCGCGGGCAATTCAACCGGGTGCGGTTGGGGCTCTTCAAGTTCGGGCCGCTCGCGCTTTTGCGGTCGAGTGGCGGGCAGCAAGCGCAGATCGATCACCGGACTTGCAGCACGGTGCATGATATTTTCAATCGGGCGCGAAGCAGCGGCCGCACCTGCACCATCGACGCTGACCGGATCCTGCGCGAAGGCAACGCCCGACGTCAGCAACAGCAGCACGGCAAACCGTGCCAGCGAAACGCATTTCATGTACTTTCCCCTGACGAAATTCGATGGTGCCAATGAGTTGGGATGCAAGGACAAGTGGCGCGGCGTTGCACTGACCGTAACACGTCCGCTGCCTACTTCCGTGGGTGAGCATGACCTCGGCCATTGAACTGGTCAAGACAAGTTCAGCAGGCTCTTATACGCGTCGATCGGCACGTCGCAGGGACAGGATCGACTACAAGGCAGGAATCCGGATTCCCGAGGTTGGCTGGGACCGTGCGGGTGCGAAGAATCAATACGACCAACGATCCGAAACTGCGCAGCGCACCTGACGATTGTGCGTCGCACTGCGGCGTGGGGCCGCCCGTGTCGCACGACAGAAAGCTTTTCGCATCCGGGAATTTTTGGTACGCCATCGGTACAGTTGATTCCAGCGCGTTACCCGGCGCGCCCGGCGCCGACAAGACGCAGTGCATTCATCGAACTGATAGCCTGAACACTGATTTCTCGGACGCCCAAATCGACATGGGTATTCCCTGTCGAAGTTCCTCTCGATTCGACGTTCTTTGTGTTTGTAACGTCGCTATCCATTTTCGTCCTGGAGTCAGCCGCATGCGGCGATTGTCTGAATCGCGCTCCCGATATGTTCTGTTCACTACAGTCTCGACACTTTGCTGGCGGATGTATTGCCTTGCGTTGGCATTGGTCATGACCGGGACCGCGGCGCAGGCCGCTAGTGACCTGATCTTCATCGACGGCTTCGAACCCCCTTGTCCGGGAGCACCCCCTGGCGTTACGGCTGGCAGCGGCAGCGGCCTGCTTCTGCGCGGTACGGTGGTGACGCCGACCGTAGCGTTTTTCGGAGAAGTGCTGGTTATTGGCGACACCATCACCTGCGCCGCGGTTTCGTGCGCTGGACAAACCGGTGCCAACACGGCGACGATCGTCGAGACGCACGGCTTGATCTTTCCGGGCCTCATCGACACGCACAACTACGCGCTGTTCGACGTCTTCGACGAAAATGACTGGTCGCCGACGCAGGTGTACACGAACCACAATCAGTGGCCGAACGATCCAAGGTATGGCGCGCTCGTCGATGCAAAACAGTATCTGAATGGCGAATACGGTTCACCAGACGATGATGGCTGCGAACTGGACAAATATGGCGAACTCAAGGGCCTGCTGAGTGGGGTCACCTCTCTCGTTACGCATGCGAACCCAAGTAACAAGATTTGCTACGGTTCGCTCGCGCGCACGGTCGACCAGTCCCCAAACGATCTCGGTGCCGACTACATCCAGACCGCTACTTTGTTTCCCACCACGTTGAGCGCGGACGGGGTCTGTGCGAACTTCAGCAGCGGCACCACGCATGCCTACCTGGTCAACGTTGCAGAGGGCGTTGACCAGACCGCACTCAATGAATTCGCCAAGCTAGGCACCATAACGACCACTGATGGCTGCCTGTACGCGCCGCAGACGGCGATCGTCCACGGCAGCGCGCTGGGCGACCCCGAGTTTTCGCTCATGAGCCAGCACAATATGAGCCTGGTCTGGCTACCGCACTCGGAGGTTTCGCTTTACGGTGCTACAGCGAACGTGCCATTGGCAGTGTCCAAAGGCATCAATGTGGCCTTGGGGACTGACTGGTCGATCACCGGCAGTCACAACCTGCTCGAGGAGCTGCGTTTCGCACGCGCCTACGACGATGCGCATTGGGGCAGCGTCCTGTCGGACTTCGATCTCGTGCAGATGGTGACGACGAGCGCGGCGCATGCGATTGCGCTCGATGCCACGCTTGGGTCGATCGCGGTCGGGAAAAAGGCCGACCTCAACGTAATCTCCGCCAACACGTGCGGCGCACCGTGGTCAGCGCTCGTGAGGGCACGTGCGCGTGATGTTCGCCTCGTCATGGTGGGCGGCGTTCCGCTGTACGGCGATACGTCGATGCAAGCGGCAGCTCCGTCGGTGCCGGGGTGCGAGGCGCTCGACGTCTGCGGTGTATCCAAGTTCGTCTGTGTTGCCGAGTCTGGCGGCACCGTAGCGAACAAGCTCGGCCAAACGCTTGCTGACATCACCGGTGTTCTCACCCAGGCCTTGACCGACTACGACGCGCTGAATCTGACTCAGTGGAAATTCTCGCCCATTACGCCACTGGTAGACTGCCCCTGAGGATTTGAAATCCGTCGAATCCAGCGGCACGCACGGGCGCTGACGCAGCATCGGCGATTGGAAATGCGACTTTCGGGCTCGCGTCCTTCATTCGCTCAATGCGTGATTTTGGTCGGTGGAATTGATTCGAACGCACGCGCGCTCCTACGTGCTTCGTCCATTGCCTGTCGTGTGAAAACGGACGGCGGGTGCCGAGCAATTCCACGGATTCGATAGCAACTTAACTTTGCAAAATATGGATTATTCCCTTTGTATAGCGCCGATGATGGATTGGACCGATCGGCATTGCCGATATTTCCATCGTCTGCTGGCGCCGCATGCGTTGTTGTACACCGAGATGGTCACCGCGCAGGCGGTGATCCACGGTGATCGCGGGCGCTTGCTCGGGTTCGATGCTGCGGAGCAGCCGGTGGCGTTGCAACTGGGTGGATCGGATGCCGGCGAACTGGCGCAAGCGGCGCGGATTGGCGCCGACCTTGGTTATGTCGAAATCAATCTCAATGTCGGCTGTCCATCCGATCGCGTGCAGTCGGGAAGTTTTGGTGCGTGCCTGATGCGCGAACCGGCCCTGGTGGCCGACGGCGTGGCGGCGATGCGCGCAGCCGTGGCGCATACGGGTGCGACGGTGACGGTGAAATGTCGTCTTGGCGTCGACGATCAGGACGAGGATCTCGCGCTGGCCGAATTTGTCGATGCGGTGCACGCAGGTGGTTGCAACGTTTTCATCGTGCACGCACGCAAGGCATGGCTGAAAGGCCTGTCGCCGAAGGAGAATCGCGATGTGCCGCCGCTCAACTACGAGCGCGTCTATCGATTGAAGCGCGAACACCCGCATCTTGCAGTCATCATCAACGGCGGAATTTCAAGTGTCGCAGCGACGCACGATCATTTGCGCCATGTCGATGGCGTGATGCTTGGCCGCACGGCGTATCACGAGCCGTACCGGCTCGCGGAAATCGAGCACGAAGTGTTCGGCACGCCGTTGCCGGAGCGCGATGAGGTATTGCGGCGACTGCGTCCTTATGTCGAAGCGCACCTCGCGCGTGGCGAGCGTTTGCAGCACATCACCCGACATATTCTCGGGCTCTATCAGGGCTTGCCGGGTGCTCGCGCGTTCCGGCGCGTATTGAGCGAGCGCGCGCATCGCGCGGAGGCGGGGTGGGAAGTGATCGAGCAGGCGCTGGCTGCGCGGCGCGGGGACGTGCGCGATCGGGTGGCATAGCCGCGTGGCGTGGAGATCCCGATTCGCGGTGCAAGGCCGCGCGAACCCGCAACCAGAGAGCGCATCGTTTCGAGGGCTGGGCACGGGTTTCAAGGCACAATACACCCCGCAATCCTGACTGTGCCATCGCATGTCCCTGCTCAATTTCGTCAACGTCGACTATTCGGTTGGCGGTCCACTGTTGCTTGAAAACGTTGAACTTGCGATTGAGCGCAACGAACGTGTGTGCATCGTCGGGCGCAATGGCGCAGGCAAGTCGACTTTGCTGAAACTCATCGCTGGAGAAATCCGCCCCGACGATGGTGAGTTGCGCGTGCAAAGCGGTGTGCGCATCGCATGGCTGCCGCAGGAAGTGCCCAATGATGTCGCAGGAACCGTGTTTGAGGTTGTCGCGGGCGCGCTCGGGCACATCGGTGCATGGCTCGCCGAGTTCCATCATCTCACTCATCATCTGGACCGGCCCGGCGCACACGACGCGATGGCGGCGGTGCAGGCGCGCATCGATGCCGAGCACGGCTGGAATCTCGATCAGCGCGTGACTCAGGTGCTCGCGCGCGTCGATCTGCCCGAAGACACCGAGTTTTCCGCGTTGTCCGGCGGGATGAAGCGGCGCGTCCTGCTCGCGCGTGCACTGGTGCTGGATCCGGATGTGCTGCTGCTGGATGAGCCGACCAATCATCT
>CAJDTR010000055.1_pt1 | contig 42272 bp, 33 predicted proteins | sample 7389891 | NCBI WGS metagenome assembly CAJDTR01 (sample SAMEA7055657, study PRJEB34461) | soil metagenome | biome: terrestrial ecosystem; feature: Peninsula; material: soil | place: Antarctica | collected 2016 | reverse complement strand
CCAACATGAATCGTACCGCTGTCGTGCCGTTGACCCTCGCTGTGCTGCTGGCTTGCGCGCTCTGCGCGTGTTCGCCGGATAAACCTTCACCGCAATTGCCAGGCGTGACGGCTTCGGCGCCAGCCAACACGGGTAAAGCCCTCGTGGTGGCCCAGAAAAAGCCGACCGCCTGCGTGCTGGTGAGCGCGCAGGAAATGTCCTCGATCCTCGGCAGTGAAGTGCAGGCTGCGGCGCACGAGGGTACCGTCGACAAGACGGAATGCATCTACAAGCCTGCCGAACGCGTCAGTCCCTACGTCGAAATCACGGTTGAATGGGGCGAGGGTGAAGATGCCATGGCTGCCATGGGAACGAGGGCCCACAGCGAACCGGAAAGCTCCAATCCCTACGCAGGCATCGGTGACCAGAGCGTCGCGATCGGCACCGCCCTGATGATTCGCACCGGCAAGGATCTGGTGACAATCACCTTTTCCGGCGTTGACGACACGCCGGCCAAGGCAAAAATGATTTTCGCCACCGCAAGACCGCGGATGTGACATAAGCACAACCGACGCGATCTCATCGTAAGGGTTCGTGCACGGGCGGTGACGTTCCGATCAGTGTCCCGCGCCCGCCGCCACATTGCCGAACGGCGGCTTGGCAAACCACACAACCGGGATCATCGCCAGGAACAACACGGTGCACAGCAAGAACACGTCGTTGACTGCGAGCGTCAGCGCCTGCCGCCTGAGCACACCTTCAACGATCGTCCACGAGCGTGCTGCCGGGCCGCCGAGTGCAGAGAGTCCGTGAATGAAATCGGCTGCTGCGCGATTGGTCGAGTTGAGATGCTCGACGAGAACCGCGTGATGGTATTCGCCGCGGTGTTGCCAGATGGTCACGGTGAGTGCGGTGGAAATGCTTGCCGCCAGCGTGCGGCAGAAATTGGCCAGCCCCGATGCTGAAGCAATTTGCTGCGGTTCCAGCCCCGACAGGAATATCTGGTTGAGCGGAATGAAAAAACAGGGGATGCCGATGCCCATGATGAAGCGCGGCCAGAAGAGCTGGTTGAACGAAGCGTTGTCGGGAAAACTCGCGAACCAATAGGACGTGAAGGCGAACACGACGAACGCGAACGTGACCACCGAGCGCAGCTCGAGGCGCTGAATGTTGCGACCGATGATCGGCGCAACGAGGAAGGCAAGAATCCCCACTGGCGCGGTCGCAAGTCCCGCCCAGGTCGCCGGGTAGTCGAGCACCGTCTGCAGCCACAGCGGATAGACGACATTGATGCCGAAGAACCCCACCATGCCGAATGACATCGCGGCTACGCCAATCAGGAAATTTCGCTTGCGAAAAAGGGAAAGGTCCACGACGGGATGTCGGTCGGTCAGTTCCCACGCCACGAAGAACACCAGGCTGACAGCGGCGATAATGCCAAGCGCAGTGATCATCGGCGAGGAAAACCAGTCCTTGTCGTTGCCGTTGTCGAGCATGAACTGCAGACATCCGACACCCAGCACGAGCAGGATCAGACCGATCGTGTCGATTGGCGTCTTGACCAGCCTGGTTTCGCGATGGCGCAGCAGCGCCCAGGTAATGATCGCGGCAATCACGCCGACCGGCACGTTGATGTAGAAGATCCACGGCCACGAGAAATTGTCGGTCAGGTAGCCGCCGAGAATCGGACCGAAGATGGGCGCGACCACCACGGTCATCGCCCACAGTGCAAGCGCAAGCCCTTTCTTGTCGTTCGGGTAGTTGTTGAGCAGCAGGGCCAGCGACAACGCGACCATCGGGCCGGATCCCGCGCCCTGCAGCAGACGGCCTACAACCAGCATCGGCATGCTGGTGGCAAGGCCGCACAAGATTGACATCGAGACGAACAACAAGACCGAGATGCAGAACGCGCGCACCTCGCCGAACTGACGGCCGATCCAGCCCGACAATGGCTGCATGATCGCGCTCGCCAGCGAATACGAACTGATCGCCCAGGTGCCTTCCTGCGGGCTCACGCCGAGGCTGCCGGCGATGTGTGGCACCGACACGTTGACGATCGTGATATCGAGAACTTCCATGAACGTCGCCAATGCGATGGCGACAGTCAGCAGCGCCAGCGGCGCGCCATGCAATGGCGGCAGCGGCGGGCGCGCGTCCGGAGAGGCGGCCATCGTGATGACTCAGCGTGCGGCAGGCAGATTGGCGACGACGATTGCGTCCGCTTCGGCCTCGGCCTTGGCGAAATCGCGCGCGTAAACGTCCGTTTGAGCGACCGGTGTCGTGGTCGCAGTCGCGCTGGCGAGCACTTGGCCGGAGCGTTCGTGGGTATCGATCGTCACCGAGGTCGAAAGTCCAACACGCAGTGGATATTTTTCAAGCTGTTGAGGATCGAGTGCGATGCGAACGGGAATGCGCTGCACGACCTTGATCCAGTTGCCAGATGCATTTTGCGGCGGCAGCATGGCAAAGGCCGAACCCGTGCCGGCGCCGAGACCAACGACGCTCCCGGTGAACTCCACACCGCCCCCATACAGGTCGCTTTCAACTTTCGCGGGCTGCCCGATGCGAATATGCGCGAGCTGGCTTTCCTTGAAGTTCGCATCGATCCACAGATCGTGCAGTGCAATCACGGTGAGCAGCGCCTGACCTGGCTGCACGCGAGTGCCGACCTGCACGCTGCGTTGCGCAATGTAGCCACTGATTGGTGCGACGATTGCGTTGCGCTCGTTATCGATCCAGGCAGCGCGAAAGGTGGATTTGGCCTGCAATACCGAGGCATTCTGGCCGATGTCGGTGCCATCGACCAGCGCGTGTGAAGCGTCCGCCTGGCGTGTGGCGACATCAAGCGCGGTGCGCGCCGCGTCAACCGTGTCGCGAGCATGCGTCACTTCTTCCGGCGCGATCGCCTTCTCCGCGAGGAGCGGTTGGCGACGGGCAAGATCGGCTTGTGCGCGCGCAAGTTCGAGCTTGCGCCCCGCTATGACCGCGTCGTATTGCGAGGCCATTGCCGTCTGCTGGCGCACCTGCCGCACCGCGTTGGCGAGTGCGCTTTTCGCTTTGGCCAACGCAAGTTGCGCATCCGTCGGATCGAGCTTGACCAGGACCTGTCCAACACTGACACGCTGCGTATCGTCGGCCAGCACGGCGATGACGGTGCCGGAAACCTGTGCTGACACCGCCACCTGGTTGCCGTTGACGTAGGCGTCATCGGTGACGACGCGCTGCGAGAACACAATGAGCCACAGCACGTACCAGGCGATCCCGGCCATGACAAACAGAACCGCAATCGCGCCGAGAATAAAGCGGCGTTTGCCCTTGCTGGTTCCATTGTGGGCGTCGTCGGCAGGCGCACCACTGGCATGCGCGCCACCTTCTGCGCGCGTCGGAGAAATCGGGGAATCGCTCATCGGGAGGCGGCTCGGTCAGCGGTGGGCATGAGGGTTGGATGAGATGCGGACGGCGTTGTCGAATCGGAAGGCGGCGGCTCGGGTTTCGCCGGCGCATCGGTGGTCGGCGTGGACTGCACGTCGCGCATGCGATATCCGCCGCCGAGCGCCTTGGTCAACGCGATTTCGGCAGCGATGGCTTGCGCGTCGAGCGAAGCGAGCGCATCGCGTTGCCGCAACACCTGCGCCTGTGCGGCGAGCACGCTGCGGTCGTCGCTGACGCCGCCGCGCACGCGCGCGCTGGCGCTGTGTTCGAGCGCGCTGGCGGCATCGAGTTGCAGTGCGCGTTCGCGACGTCGAGCGTCGATCTGCGCCAGCATCAACGCCTGTGTGGCAACATCGCGTGCCGCATCAACCACAGCGGCGTCGTATTGCGCCGCCGCCGCCTGCAGCTGTGCCTCGCGCACACCATAGGCTGCGCGTAATTGACCGAGGCCGAACAACGGCAAATGCAGCGCCGGCCCGAATGCCGCGGTACGGCTGCCGGCCGTGAGCAGCTTGTCCAGATCGATCGAGGACAGGCCAACCATCGCGCCCAAGCTGATGTCAGGATAAAACTGTGCCCGCGCCTCGTCGACTTTCCGGAGGGCCGCTTCGACACGCCAGCGGTTCGCGGCGATATCCGGGCGGCGCGCGAGCAAATCGAGACCGAGCTTTCTCGGCAGTACGGCGTTGACGATCGGCAAGGGTCTGGCCGCGAGATGCGGCAAGTCGGCTGGGGCGATGCCAAGCAACGCCGCCAGCGCCACCGCGCGGATCTGCGCGGAGCCGGTGTAGGTGGCCTGCACTTCGCGCGCAACCGCAGTCTGTACATCGTCCTGATGGACGACATCCGGCGAATCAATGCCCTGCGCGAGACGGCGCGCGGAAAGTTGGCGGCTGCGCTCCAGCACGGCGACAGTCTTATCCGCCAGCGCAAGTCGCGTCTGATCGGCTTGCCATGCGAAATAGGTGTCGGCAATGGCGCTGGTCAACATCAACGCGGCCGCGCTGCGTTCCGCTTCCGCGGCGTGTGCTTCGTCGACGGCCGCTTCGACCGCCGCGCGCGTCTTGCCCCAGAAATCGAAATCGTACTTGAACGAAAGGCTCAGATCGCCCTGGTTGTACCAGGTGAACCCGAGAAATTGCGACGGGATCAAACCGTGCTCGCTGAGCCGTTGGCGCTGCACCTGTGCATTGGCCGCCACTGACGCGCCGCCATTTGCGCGCGCCACCTCGACGCTGCGCAATGCGGTCTGGAAACGCGACAGGGCGGTGGCCAGCGACGGTGACGCCGACAATCCTTTTTCTTCGAGATCATCGAGCTGTGGATCTTGATAGCGATGCCACCACTGAGGGTCGGGCCAGGCGTCCCCCGTGGTTGCGGCCAGGCCAGCGAGCGGCGCTTCATCGCGCAAGGTTGGGCGATCAGGTTTGGGCGGAATCGAGCACGCCGCGATGGCACAGGTAACGGCAACGATGACAGGGAAACGGACAGCGGAGGCGGTCATCGGTCGGTTCCACACGGCGGGATCGGTGATCGGCAACGTCGGCTGGCAGGTCGATCCACCGCGCTTTAATCCGCGCGGCACCGTATTCGCGGGCACATTTCATGCGAGTTTCTGCAGCGGCTAAAAACAATACTAGCCAGTTTTGTATTTACCCGCAATGCTCGTTGCGCTGCCAAACCTCTCAACGATAGTCGCGATGGCACGCGTCGCAGGCACTGGCGACTTCAGTGAGCGCAGCGCCTTGCTGCGCGCAGTCCGCGCCAGGGTTCCATTTGGCGAGAGTCGCACCCAGGTCGCTGGCGTATTGGCTGAAAACCCGGTCCTTGGCGCCGGGCGCGAGCACCGCCCGCTCAATGTCACCGGCCAGCAATGCGAGCTGCGCTTTGGAGGTCGGTGCAGCGTACGCCTGACATTGTCCGGCACGCGCTGCGTTTCGCGCATCGACCAGATCGTGCTGCATGACGTTCATCAGCCCACGTGGCCATGCATGCCGTTGCGCCACAGCGTCGGCGGCCATGCTGGCGACAACCGCGCCAAGCACGAGGCCGGCAATGAGGCAGACGAGGTAGCGCATCGAGCGGGTCCGTGGGAATGACGCAACGACAAATGCGTCCCGACGCCACCCAAAACAAGACCTGTGCGCGCGCGATCTCAGTGTTACCCTGCGCGCCGTCCTGCACGCGTCCCCATGAATCAACCCGTCGTCGACCCGCGCTTCAATGGAATCGATCGCCTGTATGGCGTCGGTAGCGTCGCGCGACTGGCGCATGCGCATGTAAGCGTGATCGGCATTGGCGGCGTCGGCACATGGGTCGTCGAAGCGCTGGCGCGCAGCGGTATCGGCGCATTGACCTTGATCGATGCGGACGATGTCTGCCTCAGCAATACCAATCGCCAGTTGCATGCGCTGGAGGGTGAATATGGACGGCCAAAAGTGGGTGTCATGGCCGAGCGCGCGCGGCGCATCCGCCCCGGCATCCGGCTTGAGGCGATCGAGGAATTCCTGACTCCGGCCAATCTCGAACGCTTGCTTGGCCGCCACCCCGATCTGGTCATCGACTGTTGCGATGCGTTTCGCGTGAAGGTCGAGACCATTGCCTGGTGCCGCCGCCGCAAGTTGCCGCTGATCACGTGCGGATCGGCCGGCGGACGCACCGATCCAACTCTGGTCAGCGTGCGCGATCTGGCCAAAACCGAACACGACGCGATGCTCGCACTGGTGCGCAAGAAACTGCGCGATGAATTCAATTTTCCGCGCGGGCCCAAACGCTACTTCGGCGTTCAAGCGGTGTATTCGCGTGAAAATGTGCGTTATCCGCAAGCCGATGGCAGCGTGTGCGGCACGCGCCCGCAGTCAGGCGAATCGTTGAAGCTCGATTGCGGCGATGGCCTCGGCGCGGCTGCGCATGTGACCGGTGCCTTCGCCTTTGCCGCAGTATCGCGCGCACTGTCGCGCTTGCTTGCGCCCGCTCCCCCTGCGATTCGATAACTGCTTTGCATTCGGGCTGGTTTTTCGTTGAACCGCTTCGGTCGCCGGTCCATGATCGCTGTCGAATGCCACGCTCATTGTTTGAGGGCTCATGAAGTTGCATCGATCACTGCGCTGTGCGCCATTTGCACGCGTGCTGCGTTGCCCTCGGCGCCAACGCGCGCCCGTGGTACTGCGGACGCTCGCGTTGCTCGCATTGCTGGCGTGGCCGTTCGTGCTGACACCGCTTGCCTTGGCGCAGGTTGCCGCGCAGCCTGCTTCCGACGACATTCGCAGCGTCGCGTTGCGGCCCGTGCAACCGGCGTCGTTCAACGGTGACGTGCGCCAATTGCCGCAAGCCATCGCATTACAGCGGCTGCATTCGTGGAATGAATTTGAGGAACCGCCGAGCCTGAAAAAACCACCTGCGCGAACACCAAGTGCCGTGGTCGCGCCAAACGTCGCCTCAGCGCCGATGCCGGCACCCGCGCAATCGTTTGACGGCATCAGCTTCAACGGCAGCGTTGGCGGCGGACAGGCCGGTGCCGGCTGGCCGCCCGACGTGAACGGCGATGTCGGGCCCAATCATTTCATCGAAGCGGTGAACGATGCCTGGGTGATCTACAGCAAGAGCGGCACCAAGCTCAGCGCGTTCACGGAAAACGCGCTGTGGAGCGGCGCGGGTACCGGCACGCCTTGCGACGCCAACAATCAGGGGGATGCGGTCGTTCTGCACGATGGCCTGGTCGATCGCTGGATCCTCACGAATTTCGCGTTTGCGGTCAGCGGCAGCAATCCGGTCGCGCCTTTCTATCAATGCTTCGCGATTTCCAAGACAGGTGATCCGGTTGCTGGTGGCTGGTATCTGTACGCAGTACGGATGGATCCCGGCGGTACGGGGTTGCCGCCGATCGGCACGCTCAACGATTACCCCAAGTTCGGCCTGTGGAGCGATTGCCTGTACATGGCGGCGAACGAGTTCACCGCGTCGAGCGGTAATTTTGCGGGAACCGCAGCTGCCTCGTTCAGTCGCGCCGATTTGTACGCCGGCCGTGCGCTGACCGGCGCGATCTCGATGCTGGCCAACACCAGCGATCCGTTCACGATGATTCCAAGCAACCTGCTTGGTGCCAGCGCGGCTTCGTTGCCGCCGGCAGGGACGCCAAATTATTTCGTGTCCGAATCGCAATCAGTGTTCGCCTTCGAAGTGCGCAAGTTCACGGCTGGTGCCAATTGCGGCGCTGGCGGAACTTTGGGTGCGCCGATCAATGTCAGTCAGGCGAGCTACACACCGGCCGGCCAGTACATCGTCCCGCAATCGGGCACTTCGAACAAACTCGATTCGCTGCCCGACCGGCTGATGCAAAAGGTGCAATACCGCAAGATAGGCAATGCCGAATCGCTGTGGGTCGTGCATTCAGTGCAGGCATCCGGCATTTCGACCGTGCGCCCGCAATGGGCGCAAATCAACGTCAGCGGCAAGATTGTCGCTGTGACGCCGGTGCAGCAGCAGATTTATGCGCCCGATACGAGCGTGCATCGCTGGATGCCGAGTCTCGCCGTCGACCGCTTGGGCAACATGGCGCTCGGCTACAGCACATCCAACAGCAGCACTTTCCCATCCATCGCGTATTCGGGTCGCCTGGTCAGCGATCCGCTCAACAATCTGTCGCAAACCGAAACGCGCCTCGTGGCTGGCGCCGGTTCGCAAACCAACAACTGCGGCAGCGCACCGTGCCATCGGTGGGGCGATTACACCGCGATGAGTCTCGATCCGTCGGACGACTGCACGTTCTGGTACGTCAACCAGTACTACAGCAGCATCGCCAACGGTGCCAACGGCAATTGGCAGACGCGCATCGGCTCGTTCAAGTTCTCCGGCTGCACGGCAGTCGCGGCAACATACACGGTGACGCCGAGCGTTAGCGGGGGCAACGGTTCGACCAGCCCATCCAGCGCGGTCGTGGTGAAGAGTGCGTCGACGACGACGTTCACCTTGACCCCGAACAGCGGTTATCACATTGCCACCGTTGCCGGTACCTGTGGCGGCACGCTCGCAATCAGCGTCTACACCACCAACGCGATCACCGCCAACTGCACGGTGATCGCAAGCTTCGCGATCAACACCTATGTGGTGACGCCCAGTGTCAATGGCGGCAACGGCAGCATCACGCCGTCGACGGCGCAGACCACCAACTACGGAGCGAAAGCGACTTTCACGCTTGCCCCGAATAATGGCTATCACGCGATCGTCGGCGGCACCTGCGGGGGCACTCTGGCGGGTAATACCTACACGACAAATGCCGTCACCGCCAACTGCAGCGTCGTTGCGAGTTTTTCCAACACCTATATCGTTACTCCAGTGGTCAGTGGCGGCAATGGCAATCTTGCCCCGGCCACGCCGCAGACGATCGTCAACGGAGCAACGACGAGTTTCGGCGTGACCGCGAACGCGGGCTACGCAATCGGCAGTACCGGCGGATGCGGTGGCAGTCGCGTCGGCAGCGTCTTCACCACCGCTGCAATCCATGCCGATTGCACGGTTACGGCAACTTTCAATCCGCCCAGCCAGATTGCAATCAGCGGCGGGAATACGCAGTTCGCGCGAGTGGGCACGGCCTTCGCCACGGCACTCGGAGTGCGCGTTGCCGATATCAGCAACACGCCGATCGTCGGTGCAATTGTGCACTTCAGCGCGAACGCAGCCGTCAACGGCGCAACGGCCAGCTTGTCCGCGTCCGCCGCCGTCTCGGATGCGAACGGCATCGCGCGTGTTACGGCCACTGCGAATGCGCTGGCTGGCGGTTATTCGGTCAGCGCCAGCGTGACCGGCGTCGCTGCGGGTGTGGAATTTGTGTTGACCAATCAGGATGCGACCGCGTTGTCGATCGGCATCGACGACAATCAGATCTATGCAGGCTACGGTCGCGTGTTGAACTATATCGTCACCGTGCACAACGCAGGTCCCGCCACGGCGAGCGATATCAGCGTCAGCAACATCTTCCCGTCGCAACTGGACATCACCCAGGCGCAATGGACCTGCCTTGGTGGCCCCGGCACGCACTGCACAGCCAGTGGTAGTGGCGCGTTGAGCGATAGCGACGTGATCGTGCCGGCCAACGCGAGCCTGAGCTGGACGCTGAGCGCGCCGGTGCTGGCCAACGCGGCGGGGGAGACGGTGGACAATGCCGTTGCCTTGTCGAGCACGGCGGATACGACGCCAGCGGACAACAGCTTCGCCGATCACGACGTGCTGGTGCTGTTTCGCAGCAGTTTCGAGAGCGGCGATGACGGGGTGAATACGACGCTGTCATGGGCGCCGCCCTTGCTTGCGCCACTCGTGCAACAACTCGATGCGAACAACGCCGTGACGTTGCAGGTACCTGCCCAAACGGGCTACGCGAATATCGCGACCTTGCTGGCTGGCCACGGCTCATTCGGTTCGTTCCGCATCGAATCGATGGGATTCCTGGGCAACATCCGGGTGCGGCTCATCATCGGTGGTACTGAAGAGCGGGCGACGGCCTGGGCGCCGGTCGCCCTCGGTGCGGTCCTCGATGTGCGGCTTGTTGCGACACCGGCGGGCTGGGCATTGCGGGTGGATGGTGCTGCCGATTCAATCCAACTCGACATTGGCGTCGATGCCGTCATGCAGCCGGTGTATCGATTGGACGGCAGCGATAGTGCGGCGCGATGAGCGGATAGCGCGGCGTCGTAAAATCGCGATGGATTCACGCCAGCGATGCCAGCCCGAACAATCGCGCTGCATTGCGCGTGGTCGCCACAGCGATTGCCGCGGGCTCCTCGCCACGCAACGCGGCCACCGCCGCCAGTACATCGGTGAGGTACGCCGGTTCGTTGCGTTCGTCGCGATGACCGCTCATCGGTTGATCGGGAGCATCGGTTTCCAGCAGCAGGAACTCGAGCGGCATCTGCGCAACAATCGAACGCAGGCGCTTGGCGCGATCGTAGGTCAACGGGCCGCCGATGCCGATGCAGAAATCGAGGTTCCACAGCTGACGGGCCTGCTGTTCGCTGCCTGAAAAACTGTGCACGACGCCTCGCACGCCGGCGCTGCGCCGGATCGTCGCGATGACTTCGTCAACCGCGCGGCGAGCATGCACGATGAGCGGCAGCGCCGTGTCGCGTGCGAGCTCGATCTGGGCAGCGAAATACGACCGTTGACGCTCGTGATCGAGGCCTTCGACGAAGAAGTCCAGACCGCATTCACCGATCGCAACAGGTCGTTCGCGCTCGATCCACGCGTGCAGCTCAGTCAGATGCGCGGGCAGGTGCTCGGCCACGAACATCGGATGCAAGCCGTACGCCGGATACAAACCGTGATGCGCAGCACACACATCGCGCAGTTTGGCGAAACCCGCCAGTGCGATCGCCGGAACGATTTGCGCCATCACACCAGCGGCTTCGGCGCGCGCAATCACCTGGGCACGATCGGCGTCGAATTGCGCAACGTCGAGATGGCTGTGCGAATCAATCAGCACGATGGGTTGTTGTCAGCGTTGAAGCCGACGCAACAGGATTGCGGGAATGGCATGCGGCGAGTGGTACAGATGCGGTAGTGCTGACCCCGCCTGACTATCAATGCCTGATTGCAATAGCGCACCCGTATCGGCTGGATCGAGCCAGTCGCGCAAGCGGCTCGCTGCGTCGGGACCGTTCCAGGCAACGGCAAACTTGCCGTAGCAATCGTTGCCCGAATCGGGCTGGCTCGGCGCAAGCGCACTGCAGGCGGCGTCACCGCCGGACAAGGTGCCAATCAAAAGTCGTGCGTGGATGGCGTCGCTTGCGCTGAAAAGGCCCGAGCCGGACGAACCGATCTCGGTGGTTCCCTGCGTGTACGGACCGGTCTGCCAGTGGGTCGCTATTGTCGCGACGTCCGCAATGCAGTTGCCGGTGGTCGCTGGCGAAGGACCGGCGGTGATTTTTTTCACGTCCGCGTACGGGTGATGAATGCCGATCGTGCCGACGGGCGGGGCTCCGCTTGCGTCCCAGCCTGCGTAGTAGACATTCCAGGCGGCCTCTGGATATTGCGCGAGTTCGACCAGGGAAAAATCGACATCGCTGCGTCGCGCACGCAATATCGCGCCATGCTGGTCGTCGTTGAAGAAGCCCGCGTCAGGCGCTTGCAGGACACCGCATGTTGTCGATTGGTAATTCCAGTACACCACCATCGAGGCCGCCTCGGTAGCGGATGAAATGCAGTGGGCCGCAGTCAGGAACCAATTACGCCGATCGCGTGGCACGTCGGCAACCAGCGTGCCGCTGCAGGCGTAATAGTCCTGATCGTCATCGGCCTGGAATTCGTAATAACCCACCGCGCGCACTTCGTCCGGATAGGCTTGTCCAAGCGGACAAACGACGTCCACATTGCAGGCGCCCGATCCTCCCGGTTCACCCAGATACGGACTGGCGCGTCCGAACACATCGCGAAAACCCGCCCCGACGCTGCTGATTTCTACGCTGCCTGCAGAAAGCAATGCAGCAGCAGGAACGCGCAATTCGATTGTTGCCGTGTCGCCGGGAGTGACGGGTGTGGTGAAATACGCGTCAACGGCGTCGCTCGCGCTGTACGGACCCTGGTAGTAATGGTCGGCGCCGATGACGTACAGCGTTGCGCCGGGCGGCAGACGGAAGCTTGAAAACCCAAGGCGCAAATCCGTCGCGCCGGATGCGCGAACGCGCATGCGCCACAGGCGCGAACCGTCGGGCAGGGTTTGCCACGCACCGGAGCGTTCGGGTGTAATCGAAACGCGGTTGTGGTCGGCCAATTGCAGACGCTTGCTGTGCGGTCCAATCGTGCGGCTGCGCGCGCGAATTTCCGCACGTCGCTGGAGCGGGTCGATTGGGCGCACGCTATCGGTCGGAATATCCAGCGCACGCTTGGCCGGATGGCTGAAGCTGTAGGGAGGGGTTCCCTGCCGCGCAAACGCTGGGTCCATGCTGGCCAGCACCAAGCTGGTCAACAGAGCCGCACAGATTGAAATTCGCATTGAATATCCGGATTGCCCAGGGCAAATCATCGCACGGGTGGCGCCGGGATGCGCTTCGCTTCCGGCGTTCGCCAGCGACTGGTGCGGTTTCGCGCGCCGCAGCGAGTGTTTTGCGCGGGGAACGGCTTGCAGACGGTGATCGTCGCCCGGATATACTGGCGAGAACCTACGAGGACAGCATCATGCAAAGCGGCAATCCGGCACTCAACAAAAATACGTTTCTCGACGTCGGCACCGGTCGCGTAATTTCCGGCGACGGCGTGATGACGCTCAACGGCACGGTCAACAAGGCGTCATTCCTGCTGATCCTGGTGCTGGTCGGCGCGATGTTCAGTTGGAGTCATTACAGCGGCCCTGCAAATGCGGCGGCGCTGACGCCACTGATGATTGGCGGCGCGATCGGCGGCCTGATCGTCGCCTTGATCACCGCATTCAAGAAACAATGGTCGCCCATTACAGCGCCGTTGTATGCGCTGCTCGAAGGGGTGTTCATTGGCGCAATCTCGGTGATTTTCGAGGCACGCTTCCCCGGCATCGTGTTGCAGGCAGTGGGGCTCACGTTCGGCACGATGGCAGCGCTGCTGATCGCTTATCGCAGTGGGCTGATCCAGGTGACGGAGAAATTCAAGCTTGGCATCGTCGCCGCGACCGGGGGTATCTTGCTGTTGTACGTGGCAAACTTCGTGATGGGCTTCTTTGGCCACTCGATGGGTTTCATCAATGGCAGCAGCGGCATCGGCATCGCCTTCAGTGCGGTCGTGGTGGTGGTCGCGGCGCTCAATCTAGTCCTCGATTTCGACTTGATCGAATCGGGCGTGCATGCCGGCGCACCGAAATACATGGAGTGGTACGGCGCGTTCGCGCTGGTTGTCACGCTGGTGTGGTTGTACCTCGAATTACTGCGGCTGCTGTCGAAACTGCAATCGCGCAACTGAAGTCGGCAAGGCGACCAGGGAAGGTCGGCCGATGTTTGCGAAGGTACCGAGCCTGATCCGGTTACCTCTCGTGAGTATTTTGCTCGCGATCAATATCGTGGTGCACGTCACGCCGTTGTTCGCGTTGACCTTGCTCAAACTGGGACTGCCCATTCATCGTTTTCGGCGTGCCTGTTCGAACGCCCTGGTGGCGATTGCGCAAAGCTGGATCGCGGTCAACAGCGTCTTGTTCGACACATTCACACGCACGCGCTGGCAGGTCAGCGGAATCGACGCGTTGCGCATGGATGCCAACTATCTTGTGTTGTGCAATCACCAGAGCTGGGTCGATATTCCGGTACTGCAAAAGGTATTCAACCGCCGCATTCCGTTCCTGCGCTTTTTCCTGAAAAGCCAGTTGATCTGGGTGCCACTGCTCGGGCCAGCGTGGTGGGCGCTCGATTTTCCGTTCATGAAACGCTACTCGAAGCGGACCTTGGACGCGCATCCGGGCCTCAAGGGCAGGGATCTGGCCGCGACACGCAAGGCTTGCGAAAAATTCCGCGAAGTGCCTGTCTCGATGATGAATTTCGTGGAGGGAACGCGCTTCACTTCGGCCAAGCATGCCGCGCAGTCGTCACCGTATCGGCATTTGCTGCGTCCGCACGCCGGCGGCGTCGCGTTCGTGCTCGGCGCGATGGGTGATGCGCTGGATGCCATTGTCGACGTGACGATCGTGTATCCGGCTGCGCGCCCCGACATGCGCGATCTCATCGCAGGACGCGCGCGCGACATCCGCGTGCACGTGCGCGAGCTGCCGATCGATGACGCATTGCACGGCGATTACGAAAACGACGCAGCATTCCGCGGGCGTTTTCAGGCATGGATAAACGCATTGTGGCGGGACAAGGACAGGTTGATCGAGTGCGAACTCAGTGCAGTGCGCGCTGAATTGCACGGTCCTTCTGACGCTCAATCGCGATGAGCAGCATTGCGGTCGCGGTCGGCACCAAGCCTGCGGTCGACGCGCCCAAAAAGTTTCTTGAACAGACGCGAGAAATTGCCGCGGTTTGTCTTGCGCAATTTTTCTTCCTCGCTGATCAGCCATGCAACCTGGATCACGCGGCGTTCGCCTTCGTGCGCAAGATGCCCATGGAACGAGTTGTCTGCGCGCTTGAATGCGACGAGCGTGCCGTAAAGCGGGCGGACTTGCGGAGCCGCCAGATCATCGATGTCGTCGATGCGGTTGAGGAAGCGCAAGCAGCCTTCGTCGATCTCGGGCCAGCTTTCGTTGAGGTAAAGCAGCGCGGTCGCCACCTTGGACAGGCTGTCGGTATGGATCGTGCCATGGCGCTTGTTGAGCGACCGGCAAATCGTCACCAGCGTCGGATAGGCGCCCAGCTGCGCAATACCGAGGTGGCGGCCGATCGCGTCGGCGAAAGCGTGCGAGACAAGTTCGTCAATCAAACGATTGATCGACGCGCCGCAATCGCGGACCAGCGTATCGGCGCGATCCAGCCCCGCGGGATCAAGAATTTGCTCGTCAGCGTCGCGGCAGGAAGATGGCTTGACGGCGTTCATGCGGCGAGGGTTTGATGCGGGAGCGGCCAATTGTAACCCTCGGCGAAGACAGCGGCCGTTGCGCAAATGCATGCGGCGAGGATGACCCGTGGCGCGCATCCTGCTAACATTCCCGCTCGCCTTGACTGCCTTTCATCGCCCAACGGACTGGTTGACGCCAGCCTGCGGGTACGGGCGCATCTGGTATCGACGCGGCGCGGACGCGCTATGTTCATTCTTCAGGCGAACGCATGACGATTCCTGCACTACTCGCACTCGCCGACGGCAGCTTGTTCCGCGGCATTTCGATCGGTGCCGAAGGGCAGACGGTCGGCGAAGTCGTTTTCAACACCGCGATGACCGGCTATCAGGAAATCCTCACGGATCCGTCATACGCGCAGCAAATTGTCACCCTGACCTACCCGCATATCGGCAACACCGGCTGCAACTCGGCCGATGCCGAATCGGACAGGGTGCATGTCGCCGGACTGGTTATTCGCGATCTGCCGATTGCCGCTAGCAACTGGCGCAGCGAGGAAACGCTTGATGTCTATCTCAAGCGCAACCGGGTTGTCGCCATTGCCGAGATCGATACGCGGCGCCTGACGCGCATCCTGCGCGAGAGCGGCGCTCAAAGTGGTTGCATCATGGCTGGCGCGAATAGTTCCGATGACGCCTCGCTTGCCGCAGCGCGCGCCTTTGCGGGACTGGCCGGCATGGACCTTGCGAAAGTTGTATCGCAGGAAACACGGAACGCCTGGCGTCAGGGCAGTTATGAACTCGACCGCGCCGCGTTTTCGACATCGACGCCGCGTTTTCGGGTGGTCGCCTATGACTATGGCGTCAAGCAGAACATCCTGCGCATGCTCGCTGATCGCGGTTGCGACATCATTGTCGTGCCCGCGCAGACCGGCGCGGCCGAAGTCCTTGCGCTCAAGCCCGATGGGGTTTTTCTTTCCAACGGTCCGGGCGATCCAGAGCCGTGTGACTACGCGATTGCGGCGCTCCGCCAGTTCATCGAGGCCAAATTGCCGACGTTCGGCATCTGCCTCGGCCATCAACTGCTCGGGCTTGCGGTCGGGGCGCGTACCGTGAAAATGAAGTTCGGGCATCACGGCGCGAACCATCCCGTCATCGACCTCGACAGCGGCCGCGTGATGATTTCTAGTCAGAACCACGGATTTGCTGTCGATGAATCAAGCTTGCCTGCAAACGTGCGTGCGACGCACCGCTCCTTGTTCGATGGTTCGCTGCAAGGCATTGCGATGACCGACGCGCCGATCTTCAGTTTCCAGGGACACCCGGAAGCCAGTCCCGGCCCGCAAGACGTGGCCGGTTTGTTCGATCGCTTCATCCACTACATGGAGGCGCACGCGGCTGCCGCGGCGACATCGACATGATCAGACATTCCCCTTGCTCGAACGCATTGTTGAGCGCCGCGACCCTATGCAGCCTGAGCTTGATCGCCTTTCCGGCGATGGCGGCGAATCGTGGAGCTGCCGCGAAAGTCAAGTCGGAATCGGCGGAAAGACACGCAGTGCAATCCGGCGAGATCGTCGCCTACGAATCGCTTGAACAACAAGTGGGCGCCGAGATTGCGATTGAAACCACCTTGAGCACGATTCGTCGCGGGACCCTGGTCAAGTTCACGAATCCGACCTTGACGCTTCGCTTGGGTCCGGAACACGGTTCGATTAATTTATCCATGCCGCGCGAGACGATCCGCAGCATCCGATTGCTGGTACCGGCGCCGATCAAGCAGCCGAAAACAGGCGCGCCTTTGAAACCAGAGACGCCCCGTGCCGAAAAGAACTGACCTTCGCACGATCCTGGTCATCGGCGCGGGTCCGATCGTCATCGGCCAAGCCTGCGAGTTCGACTACTCCGGTGCGCAGGCCTGCAAGGCGCTGCGCGAAGAAGGTTTCCGCGTCGTGCTGGTCAATTCCAATCCGGCCACGATCATGACCGATCCGGAAATGGCCGATGCGGTCTATATCGAGCCGATCAACTGGCAGACGGTCGAGAAGATCATTGCCAAAGAAAAGCCCGACGCGCTGCTGCCCACCATGGGCGGGCAGACGGCGCTCAATTGCGCGCTCGATCTGGCCGATCATGGCATTCTTGAAAAGTATGGCGTCGAGCTCATCGGTGCATCGCGTGAGGCGATCCGAATGGCAGAGGATCGCGCGCTGTTTCGCACCGCGATGATCGAGATCGGTCTCGATTGCCCCAAGGCGGAGGTCGCCAAATCCTTCGAGCAGGCGCTGGACATCCAGACCCGCGTGGGCTACCCGACGATCATCCGACCGAGCTTCACGCTCGGCGGTTCCGGCGGCGGTATCGCCTACAACCGCGAGGAGTTCGAGGAAATCATCAAGCGCGGTCTCGAATTATCCCCAGTGCATGAAGTGCTGGTCGAGGAATCCGTGCTCGGTTGGAAGGAATTCGAAATGGAAGTGGTCCGCGACACAGCGGACAACTGCATCATCGTCTGTTCGATCGAGAACTTCGATCCGATGGGCGTGCACACGGGCGACTCGATCACGGTCGCCCCCGCACAGACGCTTACCGACAAGGAATACCAGCGCCTGCGCGACGCCTCGATCGCGGTACTGCGCAAGATCGGCGTCGACACTGGCGGCTCCAACGTGCAGTTCGGGGTGAACGCCGAAAACGGTCGCGTCGTCGTCATCGAGATGAATCCGCGCGTGTCGCGTTCGTCCGCGCTGGCGTCGAAGGCGACCGGCTTTCCAATCGCCAAAGTCGCCGCGAAGCTGGCGGTAGGCTACACGCTCGATGAGCTGCGCAACGAGATTACCGGCGGCAAGACCCCGGCTTCGTTTGAGCCTGCGATCGACTATGTCGTCACCAAGATTCCACGGTTTGCGTTCGAGAAATTTCCTTCGACCGATTCGCGGCTGACCACGCAGATGAAATCGGTGGGCGAAGTGATGGCGATCGGCCGCACATTTCAGGAGTCACTGCAGAAGGCACTGCGCGGGCTGGAAACGGGCAAGAACGGCCTCAATCCAAGCAAGCTCGACACGGCGACGCCCGAGGGGCTCGCAATCCTGAAGCGCGAGCTCAAGGAGCCAGGTCCCGATCGCGTGTTTTACGTTGCCGACGCGTTTCGCGCGGGACTTTCCCAAGCCGATGTATTCGCGCTCACGCATATCGATCCGTGGTTCCTCGCGCAGATCGAGGATCTCGTGCGCCGCGAAGGCGAGATCAAGGCAGACGGACTGGCTGCACTCGATGCCACTCGCATGCGCCATCTGAAGCGCAAGGGTTTTTCCGACGCTCGCCTGGCCGAACTCGTGGGCACCGACGAAAACGCGATACGCGCCTTGCGGCGGGCGTTCAACGTTCGCCCTGTCTACAAGCGCGTCGATTCGTGTGCGGCCGAGTTCGCGACGACGACTGCCTATATGTATTCGACGTACGAGGAAGAGTGCGAAGCGGCGCCCACGGATCGTGAAAAAATCATCGTGCTCGGTGGCGGACCCAACCGCATCGGCCAAGGTATCGAATTTGATTATTGTTGCGTGCATGCCGCTTTGGCGCTGCGCGAAGATGGTTACGAAACCATCATGGTCAACTGCAATCCGGAAACGGTCTCGACCGATTACGACACGTCCGATCGCCTGTATTTCGAGCCGGTGACGCTGGAAGATGTGCTCGAGATTGTCGACAAGGAAAAGCCAAAAGGTGTCATCGTGCAGTATGGCGGGCAGACGCCGCTGAAACTTTCGCGTGCGCTGGAAGCGGCAGGTGTGCCGATCATTGGAACCAGTCCGGATAGCATCGATCTTGCCGAAGATCGCGAACGTTTCCAGAAACTGATCGAGAGGCTGGGGTTGCGCCAGCCGCCGAATCGCATCGCGCGCAACGCTGACGAGGCCCTCGCGCTCGCACGCGAAGTCGGTTATCCGCTGGTGGTGCGACCGAGCTACGTGCTTGGAGGACGCGCAATGGAAGTCGTGCACGATGATGCGGATCTGGCGCGCTACATCCGGGAAGCTGTGCGCGTGTCAGACGATTCGCCGGTGTTGCTTGATCGCTTTCTCGACCACGCGACGGAAGTCGATGTCGATGTCGTGGCGGATGCCGATGGCAACGTTCTCATTGGCGGTGTAATGGAGCATATCGAGGAAGCGGGCGTGCACTCAGGCGATTCGTCGTGCTCGCTTCCACCGTATTCCCTTTCGCAGGCGACGCAGGACGAATTGCGCCGCCAGGTCACGTTGCTTGCGCGGGAGTTGAAGGTCGTTGGGCTGATGAATACGCAATTTGCGATTCAGTCAGACAAGGACGATCTCGATGCGGTGTTCATTCTCGAAGTCAATCCGCGCGCATCGCGCACGGTGCCCTTTGTCGCCAAGGCGACGGGCGTCGCTCTGGCCAAGATCGCAGCGCGCTGCATGGTCGGGCAATCGCTCATCGTGCAGAAGGCGACGCATGAAGTCGTGCCGCAATACTATTCGGTCAAGGAAGCAATCTTTCCGTTTCTGAAATTCCAGAATGTCGACCCGATCCTCGGTCCCGAAATGCGATCGACCGGCGAGGTGATGGGTGTCGGGCGCAGCTTCGGCGCTGCCTTTGCGCGCGCGCACGAGGCCGCGGGGATCCAGGGTCCGACGGCAGGCAAGGCGTTCCTGTCGGTGCGCGACGCCGACAAGGAGCGCCTGCTCGATGTCGCACGCGACTTGATCCGGCGCGGCTTCGGCATCGTTGCGACCGGTGGAACCCATGCATTCCTCGATGCACACGGCATCGTTTGCGAGCGCATCAACAAGGTGCTTGAAGGCCGCCCGCATATCGTGGATCTCATCAAGAACGGCGACATTGCATTCATCGTCAACACGACCGAGGGCAAGCAGGCGATCGCCGACTCGTTCTCGATCCGCCGCGAAGCGTTGCAACAACGCGTGACCTATTCCACTACAGTCAGCGGAGCGAAGGCACTGCTGCATTCGATGGACTTTCGTAATAGCGCCGAAGTCAACAGCTTGCAGGAATTGCACAAGGAACTGGGATGAACAAATGGATCGCGGTCCCGATCTCGCATGACAACAGCCGACAGTTTTCGGCGACGGGAATGCTGGCCGACTTTTGGATGTCCAATCTGCACGGAGTGTGCGGATGAATCGCCCGCCGATGACCAAGAAAGGTTCCGAACGCCTGCGCGGCGAACTGGATCGACTCAAGTCGCAGGATCGCCCGCGCATCATCGCCGCGATCGCCGAAGCGCGTGCACACGGGGATCTCAAGGAAAACGCGGAGTATCACGCTGCTCGCGAGATGCAGGGTTTCATCGAAGGTCGCATCCAGGAACTCGATTTCACGCTGTCGCACGCCGACGTGATCGACGTGTCAAAACTCAACGCCGGAAAGCGCATCGTGTTTGGTGCGATCGTCGATCTCGTTGACGAGGACTCCGATGAGAAGATCACCTACCAGATCGTCGGCGACCTCGAAGCCGACATCAAGCAGCGTCTGATTTCCGTGTCGTCTCCGATTGCGCGCGCGCTGATTGGCAAGAGCGAGGGCGACAGCCTCGAATTCCAGGCGCCCAACGGTACACGCAACTACGAGATCATCGGCGTGCGCTACGAGATCTGAGGCCAACCAACGCGGCGGAAAGGTTGTGATCTCGACTTCTGTTGCGGGGGCGCCGGAAAATGCGATGTTCTTTGCCATGCGCCTGACCGACATCGCGCCTCGCGGGGCTCCATCCGGTACATATCGCGCATGAAGCCTGTCGCCATCCGCCGGCGCGATCGCGGGAACACCGCGCAGGTCTGGCCAAGCGATATGCACCCGCTGCTGCTGCGCGTATACGCCGCGCGCGGGATCGTACCTGCGGATCTGGCGCACATGCGCTTGGCGGACCTAGCCGCGCCGTTTGCATTACGCGGCATCGAACGGGCGTGTGAACTTCTCGTCGCCGCCATCGCGAGCGGGCAGCGCATCTGCGTGGTGGGCGATTTCGATTGCGATGGCGCGACCGGCACCGCAGTCGCGGTGCGTGGACTGCGCCTGCTCGGCGCCCGCAATGTCAGCTATCGGGTGCCCAATCGCGCTCGCGATGGCTATGGACTCACCGCCAGTCTCGTCGCATCGCTGGCCGATCCCGCGCCCGATCTGATCGTCACGGTCGACAACGGCATCGCCAGCCACGCAGGCGTCGCTGCCGCACATGCACGCGGTATGCGCGTGGTCGTAACCGATCACCACCTGCCGGGCGCGACCCTGCCTGCTGCCGATGCGATTGTGAATCCAAACAGTCCCGGTGACGTCTTTCCAAGCAAGGCGCTGGCTGGCGTCGGCGTGATGTTCTATCTGCTGCTGGCACTGCGCGCGCGGCTTTACCCGTGCGATCGTCTTGATGGCGAAGATCCCACTGCGGCTATCGATGGCCGAATTTCCAGAAAAGGTGAACGTCCTGACTTGGCGACGCTGCTCGATCTGGTCGCCCTCGGCACCGTCGCCGATCTGGTACCGCTGGATGCGAACAACCGGATTCTTGTCGAGGCGGGCCTGAAGCGGATTCGCGCGGGACGCTGCTGCGCGGGAATCACTGCGCTCTTTGACGCCGCTGGACGCGACATGAAACGCGCGGTCGCGAGCGATCTGGGCTTTGCGATCGGACCGCGCATCAACGCGGCGGGTCGCCTCGAGGACATGGGCGTAGGCATCGAATGCCTGCTGAGCGACGATGCCGCGCGCGCGTTTGCGTTGGCCGCACAACTATCTTCGATCAACGCGCAGCGTCAGCAGTTGCAATCGGCGATGGTCGAACAAGCCGAAGCGATGGTCGCGCGGTTTGTAACTCAATTCCGCGAAGACGCATTGCCGCACGGCATCGTGTTGTTCGAAGCGGACTGGCACCCCGGCGTGGTCGGCCTGGTTGCCTCGAAACTCAAGGAGCGCCTCAACCGGCCGGTGGTTGCCTTTGCGCCAGCGACCATTGAAAAGTGCGAGCAAGGAAGCTCGCTGTTTGACTCTCGCGCGCAGGACGCGCGCACGGGCAATGAAAAGGGCGAACAGGGAAACTCACTGTCTGACGCGCGTGCGCAGGGTGCACGCAAGGATATTTGCGACGAATTGCGTGGCTCAGCCCGATCAATCGCCGGCTTTCATCTGCGCGATGCGTTGGCCGAAGTGGAGGCGGGGTGTCCCGGCTTGATCGCTCGCTTTGGCGGTCATGCGATGGCCGCCGGCTTGACGCTCGCTCCGGCAAACCTCGAACGTTTTGCGGCTGAGTTCGACGCCGTCGCGCGCCGTCGACTCGATCCGGAAATGCTCGACCAATGGATCTGGAGCGATGGCGAACTTACCGCTGGCGAATTCACCTTCGAGGCGGCGCAGGCGCTGCGCTACGCCGCGCCGTGGGGGCAGGGTTTTGCCGAGCCTGCATTCGACAACGCCTTTGAGGTCGAATCCTGGCGCGCAGTCGGCGAACGCCATTTGAAAATGAAGCTTCGTGTCGCCGGGTGCAGCGAAGCCATGGAAGCGATCATGTTCAACGCGGTCGAGATGATTCCGCCACCCGCGCAATTGCGTGCGGTGTTCCAGCTTGATGCCGATCAGTGGAACGGACGCGATCGCCTGCAGTTGGTCGTGAGGCACATCGAGGCGATCTGACGGATTTCTTGTCCGTGCTTGCATCGGGCGCGTCGATCTGTTGTCATCGGATCATGTCTTGCCGCACTGCCAAGCTTTTCACTTCCGCCTCGCACCTTGGGTGCGCGACCGCGTGCGTCGGCAACAACAGCACTCGTTCGAATAATAACGCCTGCACAAACAGGTGGGCTGGCGCGTAGCCGAGATTCGAACAGGCAACTACGTGACGAAGGCCCGCCCAGTGCGGGCCTTCGTCGTTTATGGCCATGGATGGCCGGTATGCCGGGAATGCAGGAGCAATTCGGCCATGGATGGCCGGTATGCCGGGAATGCAGGAGCAATTCCCGGCGATGGCCATGGATGGCCGGTATGCCGGTCTGCTGGCGTTCCCGACGCCAGCAGACACTTCCGACATCCCTGTGGGGCGGGAATGCAGGCGCAATTCCCGGCGATGGCCATGGATGGCCGGTATGCCGGGCTGCTGGCGTTCCCGACGCCAGCAGACACTTCCCGCATCCCCGCGGGGCGGGAATGCAGGAGCAATTCCCGGCGATGGCCACGGATGGCTGAAAACACGAAATCGCTGCTGCAAATCACAACAACCACGACAGGGACCTTGCAATGTGTTCGATATTCGGAATGTTCGATGTGCAGCCGGGTGATGACATCGCCGGGCTGCGTCTGCTGGCGCTGGAGCTGTCCCAACGCATGCGCCACCGCGGGCCGGACTGGAGCGGGGTGTTTGTCGATGCCGGCGCAATTCTCGTGCATGAGCGCCTCGCGATCGTCGATCCTGCCAGTGGTGCGCAGCCGCTGCGTTCGCGCGATGGCGCACTTGCACTCGCGGTCAATGGAGAGATCTATAACCATCGCGAGCTGCGCGCGCAAAGCCGCTACGATTTCACCGGCGCATCCGATTGCGAAGTCATCAACGCGCTCTACCGCGAACACGACGTCGATTTCCTGCCGCGGCTCAACGGCATTTTCGCTTTCGCGCTGTGGGATGGCGCTACGCAGCGATACCTGATCGCGCGCGATCCGCTGGGCGTGTGTCCGTTGTATTGGGGTCACGACGTCGCGGGGCGCTTGTGTGTCGCCTCGGAAATGAAGGCGCTGGTAGGCGTGTGTGCGGACGTAGGTGCGTTTCCGCCGGGTCATGTGTTCGACTGCACCGATGGGCAACTTCGGCGCTACTACACGCGTGGATGGCGCGATCACGCCGCCACACTCGGACGCGCCGTGGAACCGGGCGTGCTGCGGCACGCATTCGAGCAGGCTGTGCGTCGCCAATTGATGACCGACGTGCCGTATGGCGTGTTGCTTTCTGGTGGACTGGATTCGTCCGTGGTCGCAGCTTGCGCCGCGCGTTTCGCGCGTGAGCGCGTCGAAGATGAGGGCCACAGCGAAGCGTGGTGGCCACGCCTGCATTCGTTTGCGATCGGTCTGGACGGTTCGCCGGATCTTGCTGCCGCGCAGATCGCCGCCGAGGCGCTCGACACCGTGCACCACGGTTTCGTCTACACGTTGCGTGAAGGACTCGATGCGTTGCCTGAGGTGATCAGGCATATCGAAACCTACGATGTAACCACGATCCGGGCGGCTACCCCGATGTTTCTGCTCGCGCGGCGGATCAAGGCGATGGGCGTCAAGATGGTGCTGTCAGGCGAGGGCGCTGACGAGATCTTCGGCGGTTACCTGTATTTCCACAAGGCGCCGTCGGCCGAGGCGTTCCACGAGGAAACCGTGCGCAAGCTCGATGCGCTGCACAGCTTTGATTGCCTGCGGGCGAACAAGGCGATGATGGCCTGGGGCGTCGAGGCGCGCGTGCCGTTTCTCGATCTGGAATTTCTCGATGTGGCGATGAGCATCGACGCCATGCACAAGATGGCGGGCGCCGGTCGTATCGAGAAAGCGATCCTGCGCGAGGCGTTTATCGGTGTGCTGCCTGCATCCATTCTTTGGCGGCAGAAGGAACAATTCAGCGACGGCGTCGGCTACGGCTGGATCGATGGCCTCAGGGCGCACGCAGCGCAAGTGATCGATGGGCGCGAATTTGCCGCGGCGGCCGCGCGCTATCCGACCAACACGCCCGCGACGAAGGAGGCATTTCTTTATCGACGCCTGTTTGAAAAGTTTTTTCCCGGCGACGCGTGCGCGGCCACCGTACCCGGTGGCAAGTCAATCGCATGCTCGTCGTCGGCCGCGCTGGCGTGGGACCCGGCGTTTGCGGCGGCGGCCGATCCATCCGGACGCGCTGTACGCGGCGTGCACAGCCACGCGCTGGCTTGATAAGATTGCGAGTTAACGCGCTCCGCATAACCGCGCAACCTCCAGGCATCCGATTCAGACATGATCGAAACCAATCCAATTCGTACGCGCATCGACGATCTTTCCCAACGCGTGGCGTCGCTCAGGGGGTATCTTTGACTTCGATGCAAAGGCCGAGCGCCTCGAAGAAGTCACACGCGAGCTTGAAAATCCGGATATATGGGACAACCCGCAACGCGCGCAGGATCTGGGCAAGGAACGGGCAAACCTTGAACGGATTGTCGGCGGCATCCGTACCCTGACCGAAAGCCTCGCCGACGCCGGCGATCTGCTTGATCTTGCCATCGGTGAGAGTGACGAAGGCACTGCGCTCGCGGTGGCCGACGATGTCGAGACGCTGGGTGCACAGGTGGACGCGCTCGAGTTCCGGCGCATGTTTTCCGGCGAGATGGACGCAGCCAACGCGTTCGTGGACATCCAGGCTGGCGCCGGCGGTACCGAAGCGCAGGACTGGGCCGAAATGATGCTGCGCATGTATCTGCGCTGGTGCGAAACGCGCGGCTGGAAAACCGAATTGCTTGAAGCCTCCGCCGGCGAAGTCGCCGGCATCAAGAGTGCGACCTTCCGCGTCGAAGGCGAATACGCGTATGGCTGGCTGAAGACCGAAATCGGCGTACATCGCCTAGTGCGCAAGTCGCCGTTCGATTCGGACAACCGCCGCCACACCAGTTTCAGTTCCGTATTCGTCGCCCCTGAAGTCGACGATGACATCGAGATCGACATCAATCCGGCAGATCTGCGCACTGATGTCTATCGATCATCCGGCGCGGGCGGTCAGCACGTCAACAAGACCGAATCGGCGGTACGCATCACGCACGTGCCCACCAATACGGTTGTCGCCTGCCAGACCGAGCGTTCGCAGCACGCCAACCGCGACCGCGCGATGAAGATGTTGAAGGCAAAGTTGTATGAACTGGAAGTGCAAAAACGCAATGCCGAAAAGGATGCGCTGGAAGCGACCAAATCCGATATCGGCTGGGGTAGCCAGATTCGCAATTACGTACTCGATCAATCGCGCATCAAGGATTTGCGCACCGGCATTGAGCGCACCGATACGCAGAAGGTGCTTGATGGCGATCTAGACGGATTCATCGAGGCGAGCCTCAAGGCCGGTCTCGAAGCCGGTTCCAAGCGTCTCGACGCCTGACGCGACGATGCGCCCCTCGACAAAGCGGGCGGGGCGCATCGATTTTTCGGGCGTGTGCTACGGCTGAGTCGACAGGTCCGGCCGGCTGGCATACACCGTGTACTGCTCGTCCTCGAAAGAGCCGCTGAATTGTTTCAATGCGCTGTCAGCGGCTTCTGCCGAGCCCAGTCCTTTTGTCAGCATGGCGCGCACGGACGGGTTCGGATCGGCCATCTCGGCGTAGCTCTTCATCGGGATGATGAGGCGCAGGCGATTGTCGCCGCCCATGAGCCACGCAAACCGATAGGGATAGGGCCATTTTTCGTCCATGACCGCTTTCTGAATCTTGTCCAGCGCAATCATCATGTCGCCACGCGCACCCGGCTTGAGGCGCATGCTGGTGACGCCGGAATAAATGTAATCCTTGCTATCGGTCCAATGGCTGTGCGCGGCGTCGGTCTCCTCGAAGTAGTGTTCGGCACGCGCGACGTGAGGTCCGAGTTGCTGCTCGTAGGCCTCGTCTGCCTTGGCCTTTTTGCTCCAGGCGTCATCGGCGTCGAAATCCTTCCACTGGTGGTCGTCCGAGCGGATCACGTAATAGGTGAGGTCGCTTCCGACAACGGGCTGGTAGGTCAACCAAGTGAATGGCTCGCCGGCTTTCTTGCGCCAGGCGGCGTGTTGTTTGAGCGCCGCCTCGAATTCCGCGGTCTGGCCGGCCTTTGGCCATAGCACCCAACGGTCGGCGATATTTCCTGTGGCAGTTTTTGCAACCATCTTGTCGGCGGCGATGGCCGCCATTCCCGGCAACAGCAGAAACACCAGCGTGAGCGTCGCGATGAACGCCGAGTGGCGACAGCGAGCAATCATGGCACTTTCTCCTCATGTGGTACCGCGAAGTCCCCGCCGACCCGTCGGCGGGACGGGCAGTATAGGCCTTGAAAAATGCGACGCCATCGCGCGCGCGCGGGTCCGGATTGGATTAAACTTTTCGTTTTTGTCACCGCGTGGTCGCGCTCGATTTTTTGCGCCGGTCGCACGGGGCATCAGACCCGCCAACCATGACGGACAAGAAGATGACGGCAAACACCGATCCGATCGGGACAGTCGGCGCGACCGCCGCAGTCGCCCAACCTGCCGACGAGAACAGGCTGATTGCAGAACGTCGCGAGAAACTGTGCGCGTTGCGCGAACACGGCATCGCTTATCCGAACGATTTCAGGGTCGATACGTTTGCCGGCGATGTGCAGACCGAGTTTGCCGACGGCGATCGCTGGAATGCCGAAGCGATCGAAGTGCTCGCGCAGCGCATTGCGGTCGCCGGACGCATCGTGCTGAAACGCGTGCAGGGCAAGGTCAGCTTCGTGCAGTTGCAGGACATGAGCGGGCGCCTGCAGCTTTTCATCCATCAAGGCACGCTGGGTGAAAACGTCTACGACGCATTCAAGGGTTGGGATGTCGGCGATATCGTCGGGGCCAGTGGCCTGCTGATGCGTACCAAGACCGGCGAATTGTCTGTGCGGGTGGAAACGCTTCGCTTGCTGAGCAAATCGCTGCGTCCGTTGCCGGACAAGTGGCATGGCCTGGCCGATGTCGAACAGCGCTATCGCCAGCGTTACGTCGATCTCATCGTCACACCCGAGTCACGCCGCGTATTCGAGCTGCGCTCGGCCATGATCCGTTTCATGCGGCAGTGGCTGGAAGCGCCGGAAAGGCGTTTCATGGAAGTGGAAACGCCCATGATGCATCCGATTCCGGGCGGCGCGACTGCCAAGCCGTTCGTGACCCATCACAATGCCCTCGATCTGCAGATGTACTTGCGTGTGGCGCCGGAGCTTTACCTCAAGCGCCTCGTGGTGGGTGGCTTCGAACGTGTCTATGAAATCAACCGCAACTTTCGCAACGAAGGGGTGTCGACGCGGCATAACCCCGAGTTCACCATGCTGGAGTTGTATCAGGCCTACGCGACCTACATTGAGGTCATGGATCTGACCGAGGCGATGATCCGAGCCACTGCGCAGGCCACGCTTGGTACGACCAAGCTGCAGTGGGAGGGGCGGGATATTGACCTTGGCTTGCCTTTCCGGCGCTGGGCGATGGACGAGGCGGTGCTTTTTCACAATCCTGAGATCAGCACGCAGGATGTGACGGACCGTGATTCGCTGGCACGCCATTGCGCGCGGCTTGGCATTGCGATCAAGCCCGATTACGGCTCTGGCAAGTTGCTACTGGAAATTTTCGAGCGCACGGTAGAACACACGCTGCTGCAGCCCACCTTCATCACGCGCTACCCCACTGAGGTTTCACCGCTGGCGCGCGCGAGCGACGCTGATCCGGCCGTAACTGATCGGTTCGAGCTGTTTGTCGGGGCGAAAGAACTCGCGAATGGATTTTCCGAACTCAACGACCCCGAGGACCAGGCACGTCGCTTTCTCGCCCAGGTGCAGGCGAAGGATGCCGGTGACGACGAGGCGATGCATTTCGATGCCGATTACATTCGCGCACTGGAATACGCCATGCCACCGACGGGCGGCCTTGGCGTCGGCATCGATCGCTTGGTCATGTTTTTCGCCGATGTGCCCTCGATCCGCGACGTGCTCCTGTTTCCCTACATGCGGCCAGAGGCATGACATACAGTGATATTGGAGTACCGACGCGTTCCCCGTGATGTGGCATGTCTGGAAGCGACGCCCTGCGACAGGCATCATTTTTGCATGACCTGCTGATCAATCGCCCGCGCCGGTGGAATTCGGAAGCAGTGGAGATCCCAACGCGACAACGGCATCAAGAGGCGGATGGATGATAAGCAAATCCACAAGACCAGGAATGCGACCGGCGCGCATGGCGATCCGCTCGGCCGTGTTTATCAGCAAGGGGCACAATGGCTGGAGCAGCGAGATAGTGGATATATCCGCAACCGGCGTGCTGGTCCTCAAGCCTGCCAAGTGGCATGGCAAGGTCGGTGATGTCTTTTTGCTCGACATGTTGATTTGCGAATCGCTCGACATCCATGTCGAGGCGAGGCTCGCGCGCACGACAGAGGACCACCTCGGTTTCGCCTATGCGCGCATCCCCGAAAGCAAGGAGGTTCCGCTGTGGAACCTGCTCGGCGGTTTCGCGGATCGGCTCGAGCCTTACTCGGGTTGAGGACCCACGCGCGGCGTCCGCGTGCGTCTCAGTGATCAGCGGCCGCAACAGGCTTGGCGTTGTCGCGAAGTTCCCGACGCAGGATCTTGCCGACGTTCGTTTTCGGCATTGAATCGCGGAATTCGATGAGGTGCGGACGTTTGTATCCGGTCAGGTTCGCCTTGCAATGCGTCAGGACATCCTCAGCGGTGAGAGTGGGATCTTTCTTGACGATCACGACCTTGACTACTTCACCCGATTTTTCATCGGGCACACCGACTGCGGCGACTTCCAGCACGCCCGGCATCTGCGCGACCACGTCCTCGATCTCGTTCGGGTACACGTTGAAGCCCGACACCAGGATCATGTCTTTCTTGCGATCGACGATGTATACGAATCCCATGTCGTTGATGCGTGCAATGTCGCCGGTACGCAGCCAGCCGTCGCTGGACAATACGTTGGCGGTTTCTTCGGGACAGTTCCAGTAACCTTTCATCACTTGCGGGCCGCGAACACACAGTTCGCCGGTTTCGCCCACAGGCACGGCGTGGCCGTCGTCGTCGCGGATGCTGACATCGGTGGAGGGTTCGGCGATGGTGCAGCCCGTCGCTTTCTTCCAACGCTCGGCGACTGCGCGTTGCACGGCCATGCCGCCACCGAGGGTCATGCGCAATTGCGAGAAATCCACCTTGTCGAAACCGGGTGTGTTGAGGAGCCCGGCGAACAGCGTGTTGACCCCGGTCAGCGCGGTGAAACGCGCCGCGCGAATGGCACGCACGAAGCCGGGCATGTCGCGCGGATTGGTGATCAGGTGATTGAATCCGCCGACGCGCGCGAAGGTGAGGAAGTTCGCGGTCAATGCGAAGATGTGATAGAGCGGCAGCGCGGTGATGACGACCTCTTCGCCTTCGCGCATTACCGGACTGATCCACGCATACGCCTGCAACATGTTGGAAACCATGTTGCGGTGGGTCAGCATCGCACCCTTGGCAACCCCGGTCGTGCCGCCGGTGTACTGCAGGAACGCCAGATCATCAGGACCCAGGTCGATCTTGCCGAGCTTCGAGCGTGTGCCCCGTCCAAGCGCCTCGTTGAAGCGGATGGCGTTGGGGATCGAATACGGCGGCACCATCTTCTTGACGTGGCGCACGACGAAATTGGTGATTGCCGATTTCGGGAAACCAAGCATGTCGCCAATGCCGGTGCAGATCACGTGTTTGCACGCGGTGCCGCCGATAACCTCGGCAACGGTGCCGGCGAAATTATCGAGTACGACGATGGCGCATGCGCCGGAGTCCTCCAGCTGATGCTTGAGTTCGCGCGGCGTGTACAGCGGATTGGTGTTGACTACGGTCAGACCCGCGCGCAGTGCAGCCATGATTGCGACCGGGTATTGCAGCAAATTCGGCAGCATGATCGCAATGCGATCGCCTTTTGCGAGTCCGAGATCATTGACCAGAAACGCGGCGAAGACAGCGCTCAGTTGATCCAGTTCACCGTAGCTGATGGTCCGGCCCATATTGGTGAAGGCGGGCCTATGGCGAAACCGATCGCAGCATTCCTCCAGCAGCGCGGCGACGGAGCGGTATTGATCCGGGTCGATCTCGGCCGGAACGCCTTCGGGATAGCTGGCCAGCCACGGTCGTTGCGCGATAGTCATGCGTATTTCCCTCTATGCGATCACCGCGATCCCTGCGGAACCGACATTGTTCCGTTACGCTTCGCCCGATTGCGGCGGCGCCGCTTCGATTGCAGCACAAGGCCGGAACCAGCGGCAAGCCGCATTGCAACGTGACTTCCAGCCGAAAAGAATGGTGTATGCGTCAGTTTGCGCTGATTGTCGTCTGCATGGCCTGTGTCGCTGCATGTGCGCGCCAGCCTGACGTGGACGTGATCCGCCACGCGATCGTTGATGCGGGCGCTGCCGCTGCGGCACAACGCAGTTCCGATGTGCTGGCGCATGTGAGCGACGATTTCATCGGCAACGACGGTGAACTCGTTCGCACGCAACTTGCGAGCATGCTGCGCGTACAGATGCTGACGAAGCGAGGCATCGATGTCAGATTGGGACACATCGACGTGCAACTCGACGCTGATCGGGCCACGGCGCATTTCGACGCGACCCTGACCGACGCAAGTGGACACTGGCTGGAAGATCGCAGCTCGACGCTGCATTTCGATACTGGCTGGCGTCGCGAACGCAGCGTCTGGCGCTGCTACAACGCGCACTGGTCGCGCGTCACGCCTTGATGCGGTCACGATGCCTGCCGGCATCGTGTCCCTGCATCGCCGCTTACGCAGCCTTGGTTGTGGCCAGTTGTCGCAACACGTACTGCAGGATGCCGCCATGACGAAAGAACTGGCGCTCCTTCGGCGTAAGCAGCATCACATGCACGTTGAACTGCTTCGTGCTGCCATCGGCCGCAGTGGCGGTGACCACGGCTTCCTTCGACTCGCCGCCAGCGAGACCGGAGATGTCGAACATCTCGCGGCCGCTGAGCCCGAGCGTGTGTGCATTCTGGCCCTCCTTGAACTGGCACGGCAGCACGCCCATGCCGACCAGATTTGAGCGGTGGATGCGCTCGAAGCTTTCAGCAATCACTGCCTTTACTCCCAGCAGCAAAGTGCCTTTCGCGGCCCAGTCGCGCGACGATCCGCTGCCGTATTCCTTGCCGGCGATCACGACCAGGGGTGTTTTGTCGGCCTTGTAGCGCATGGCCGCGTCGTAGATCGACAGCTGTTCACCACTCGGAACGTGGTGCGTAAATCCACCCTCGACGCCATCGAGCATCAGGTTGCGGATGCGTATATTGGCAAATGTGCCGCGCACCATGACGTCGTCGTTGCCACGACGCGAACCGTACGAATTGAAGCGTTCCGGCGTCACGCCGCGTGAGACCAGGTATTTTCCGGCCGGCGAGTTGATCTTGATGTTGCCGGCCGGCGAGATGTGGTCGGTCGTGATGGAGTCGCCGAACAGCCCCAGGCAACGCGCGGCATGGATATCGTCGAACCGGCTCACATCCATCGTCATGCCGTCGAAGTACGGCGGATTCTTGATGTAAGTCGATGCGTCGTCCCATGCGTACAGCTCGCCGTCCGGCGAGGGGATCTGGTTCCAGCGACTGTCGCCCTTGAACACGTCCGCGTAGTTGGACTTGAACATTTCCGGACCGACATTGCGCGCGATGAAGTCGCTGATTTCCTGGTTGCTCGGCCAGATGTCCTTGAGGAAGACCGGCTGGCCGTCGCTGCCGGTGCCGAGCGGTTCGCGGGTCAGGTCGATATCGATCGTGCCGGCGAGAGCGAACGCCACGACCAGGGGCGGCGAAGCGAGGAAGTTCATCTTGACTTCGGGATGGATGCGGCCCTCGAAGTTGCGATTGCCCGACAGGACTGCGGCGACGGCAAGGTCGCCGGCATCGATGGCGGTGCTGATCTTGCCTTCCAGCGGGCCGGAATTGCCGATGCAGGTGGTGCAGCCATAACCGACGAGGAAGAAACCGAGCTTCTCGAGACAGGCCATCAAGCCCGCCTTCTTCAGGTAATCGGTGACGACCAGAGATCCCGGCGCGAGCGAGGTCTTGACCCACGGCTTGCGCTTGAGGCCCTTCGCCACCGCGTTGCGCGCGAGCAGGCCGGCGCCGAGCATCACGGCCGGGTTGGAGGTATTCGTGCACGAGGTGATCGCGGCGATGACCACCGCGCCATCGCCGAGATGGAAACTCTCCCCATTGAGGTTGACGTGCTGGCCGGGCGCGAATGCGCTGGCATCGCGGCCGACCGCGGTGCCGCCGCCTTCGTTGCTGAAGCGCGCCTCGGCGCCGTTGCGTGACGTACGCCCATCGGTCAGCGTCTTCACCGACTCGCGGTAACTGCGCCGCATATCGCCGAGCAGGACACGGTCCTGCGGACGCTTGGGGCCAGCGAGCGAGGGCTGGACGTTGGCCATGTCCAGCTCAAGCATGGACGAAAACGTCGCGTGTGGGGTGCTGTCGTCGTGCCACAGGCCCTGTGCCTTGGCATACGCCTCGACCAGCGCAATCTGCGCTTCATCGCGACCGGACAGGTGCAGGTAACGGATCGACTCGGCATCGATCGGGAAGATCGCGCAGGTTGCGCCGTATTCGGGCGACATGTTGCCGATCGTCGCGCGATCGGCCAGCGGCAGGTGCTTGAGGCCGTCGCCGAAGAACTCGACGAACTTGCCGACCACGCCATGCTTGCGCAGCATCTGGGTGACGGTCAGCACGAGGTCGGTCGCGGTCGCGCCTTCGGGCAGCTTGCCGGTCAGGCGGAACCCAACCACCTGCGGGATCAGCATCGAGGATGGCTGGCCGAGCATCGCCGCTTCCGCCTCGATGCCGCCGACGCCCCAGCCCAGCACGCCGAGACCGTTGACCATCGTGGTGTGCGAATCGGTGCCGAACACAGTGTCGGGAAATGCGTACCACTCGCCGTCGCGTTGTTCGGTCATGACAACGCGCGCCAGATATTCAAGATTCACCTGATGCACGATTCCGGTGCGCGGCGGCACAACCTTGAAGTCGTCAAAGGCCTTCTGGCCCCAGCGCAGGAAGCTGTAACGCTCGCGGTTGCGTTCGAACTCTATCTCGACGTTCTGCTCCAGGGCATCGCTTTCCCCGAATACGTCGACCTGCACCGAGTGGTCGATGACCAGTTCCACCGGCGCCAGTGGATTGATCTTTCCAGGATCGCCGCCGAGCTTTTTCATCGCGTCGCGCATCGCGGCCAGATCAACCACGCAGGGCACGCCGGTAAAATCCTGCAGGATCACGCGCGCAGGCATGAAAGAAATTTCGGTGTCAGGTTCCTTGGCCGCGTTCCAATTCGCGACCGCTTCGATTTCCTTTGCGGTCACGTCAATGCCATCTTCGTGGCGGAGCAGGTTTTCGAGGAGGATCTTCATCGAATAGGGCAGGCGTGTCAGGTCGAATCGCTGGCCGAGGCGGGCGAGGCTGACGAAGTGGTAATGCTTGCCGTTGACCTCGAAGGTATCCCGGGTCGAAAACGAGTCTGTCATGTGAATCTCCTGTCTGGCCGGGATGTTCGCGGTAACTGCGGCGCCGTTGGCGCTATCCAGCGTGGAATCGAGAATGCTGCGACCATTATCGCCGAATGCGCCACCGGCCGCGACTTTTGACCGCTCCAGCGCGACCGCGCTCGGTGGCTCAGCCGCGATCCAGCGTGCTGCGCGTGAGCAATCCGCGTGCGAGCATCGCGTATTCGCGCCGCCGCAGCAGCAGACGAATCTGACTGCCGCCGACTTGCCTCCACAGCACCGCGGCGCGCACGGCGGCCAGCAGCAGCGCGCGAATCTGTTCCACCAGTTGCGCGTTGGACAGATTGACCGGGTTGCCGTGCACGATCACGCGCGGACGCAGTTGCGACAGCGTTGCCACGTACAGATCGGCAAGGCGCGCCTGCACGGTTGCGTGTGCGGTTCCAAAATGATTGACTTGGCGCTGGATCGCTTCGATGCCGCTGCGCAATTCGCCGAGCATATGCGGATTGCGCGCCAGGCGCCGCTCAAGACGCATCACGCCGAGCACGAGACGGGTCAGCGGCAAGGTGCGCTCGGCGCTTTCAAATTGTGTCAGCAAGGTTTCCAAACCGAGACGGGTTCCCGCAACGCCACCGAAGACGTCGGCGGCGCTGTCTGCATCGATGCGGAAAACGCTATCGAGGCTTGCCTGCGCGGCGTTCGCATCCGCGCGTCCGCGTGTGGCCAGTTCATGCACAAGACGGCACGCCTGGAGGACGCCAGCAAGCGCGATCACGCGCGACTCACGCATCGCCGGCTCCTGTGCGGACACCATCGTTCCAGCCGCCGTAAGCTGCGTCGCTGCGATCGATGACGCCCCCGCCAAGGCACACGTCGCCCGCGTAGAAAACCACCGATTGCCCGGGTGTGACGGCGCGTTGCGGTCCATCGAAGGTGACGACGCATGCGTCATCGTCGATTTCAACCTGGCACGCTTGCGCGCGTTGTCGATAGCGCGTCATCGCTGCGCAACGAAACGAGCTGCCTGGCGCAGCGCCGTCGATCCAGGTCAGCCCGCTTGCGGCAAGGCGACCCGATTGCAGCCATTGGTTGGCATTGCCTTGCGCGACCGTCAACACGTTGTTTGAGATGTCCTTGCCGATCACATACCAGGGTTGCTCGCCGGCATCGCGCAGACCGCCAATGCCAAGACCGTTGCGCTGGCCCAGGGTGAAGTAGAACACGCCTGCATGCTCGCCAACCGTGACACCCTCCGGCGTCTTCATCAAGCCGGGTTTTGCGGGGATGTATTGGCCCAGGAATGCGCGAAAATTGCGCTCGCCAATGAAGCAGATGCCAGTTGAATCCTTTTTGTCGTGGGTGGCGAAACCGGCCTCGCGAGCGAGTTCGCGCACGGCGGATTTTTGCAGTTCGCCGAGCGGGAACAGGGTGGCGCTCAGCGCATCCTGTCCGAGCGCGTGCAGGAAATAGGTCTGGTCCTTGCCCTCATCGCGCGCACGCAGCAAGCGCCAGCGACCATCGATGCAATCGACTCGCGCATAGTGACCCGTCGCGATCTTTTCCGCGCCGAGCATGCGGGCGTGATCGAGAAACGTCTTGAACTTTATTTCGCGATTGCACAGCACATCGGGATTGGGCGTGCGTCCACGGCGGTATTCGTCAAGAAAATGCGTGAATACCTGATTCCAGTACTCGGTTGCGAAATTTCGCGCATGCAAGGCAATGCCGAGCTTTGCGCAGACGGCCACCGCGTCCCTGCGATCGGCATCGGCGCGGCACGGGCCGTGGGATTCGTCTTCCTCCCAGTTGCGCATGAACATACCGGCGATCGAGGCGCCGGCACGCTGCAACATCAACGCGGCTACCGAAGAATCGACGCCGCCGGACATGCCAACAATGATGTCTGCTTCACTCAAGGGATTGTCTGATCTCGATGAGTATTGCGGCCAGGCAGGGCTGCTTGTCGCCACCGGCGTTCATGCAAGTACGCAAAAATTTCTTATTGCGTCGAGCGGGAGGCGTCGGCCGGTCAACCAGTCGTCGACGCTTGCAAGCACCATCGGACTGCGCAGGCGCGAGCCTGCTGCGGCGATTTCGTCGCGGCTCAGCCAGAGCGCCCGCACAATACCCGCGTCGAGTGCACGCGTCGGATCGTGTTGCAGCGGGTCGGCGGCGAACGTGAAACGGACGAATTGGCGCTGCGAGGGCGAACGCCATTGCTGCACGCCAAGCAGGCAGGTCAAGGCGACATCCCAACCGGTTTCCTCGCGCGTTTCGCGAATCGCGGCCGCAAGCAGACTTTCGTCAGGATCCAGATGGCCGGCTGGCTGGTTGAGAACCGTGCGCCCGCGCACATTTTCCTCTACCAGCAGGAAGCGACCGTCGCGCGGCACCACGGTCGCGACCGTCACATGCGGTCGCCAGATGTCGGCATCGTCGAGATCTGCGGTGGCAGGAAGCTGGTTCATGCAACGAAGTTTAACAGGCGTGCCCGCAGGCCCTTGCAGGCCCTGATTCCGACGGCATGTCTGGCAAGGACCTGCGCAGCGCAGGGGTATACTCGCCGCGGCATCCAGCGATCTTTTTCTTCATGACCAGAAAAACCGACCAGCACGCGGAACCCGGCCATAGCCTTGCGGTCGAGGAAGCGCGCCCGCAAATCATGCGGCCGCCGCTGTATCAGGTAATCCTGCTCAATGACGACTTCACCCCGATGGATTTCGTCATCGTCGTGCTGGAAACATTCTTCACTCTCGATCGCGAGCGGGCGACTCAGGTCATGCTCCACGTCCATACGCGTGGAAAGGGCGTTTGTGGTGTGTTCACCCGCGAAGTGGCAGAAACCAAGGTGACTCAGGTCAACGAGTTCTCGCGTACGCATCAGCATCCACTTTTGTGCACGATGGAGAAGGCCTGACCGATACTTCCTTCACTGGAAAAATCCTCGCCCATCCACATATACCTGAGAGCGAAAAATCGGAGTCTGGGGCATGTTCAGCAAGGATCTAGAAGTCACCATCGGCCAGTGCTACAAGCAGGCCCGCGAGCAGCGCCACGAGTTCATGACCGTGGAACATCTGCTGCTGGCATTGCTCGACAACACCTCGGCCACCGCCGTCCTGCGCGCGTGCGGCGCGGACCCGGCCAAGCTCGGGCGCGACCTGCGTTCGATCATCACCGAGACGGTGCCGGTACTGCCCCCCAAGGACGAGCGCGATACCCAGCCGACACTTGGTTTTCAGCGCGTGTTGCAACGCGCGGTCTATCACGTGCAGTCGTCGGGCCGAAAGGAAGTCACCGGCGCCAACGTCCTGGTCGCGATTTTCGGCGAGAAGGATTCGCACGCAGTGTATTTTCTCGGCCAGCAGGAAGTCTCGCGCCTTGATGTAGTGAACTACATCTCGCATGGCATCGCGAAAATCGGCAATGAGTCCGGCGCGCAGCCAAGCGGCGGCGAAGCCGGGCGCGAAGCGGAAGGCGGCGAAGAACCGCGCGGCAACCCGCTGACCGAATTCGCGAACAATCTCAATGAACTGGCGCGCCAGGGCAAGATCGATCCGCTGATTGGCCGGCAGGAGGAAATCGAACGCACGATCCAGGTGCTGTGTCGCCGGCGCAAGAACAATCCGCTGTACGTAGGCGAGGCGGGCGTGGGCAAGACCGCGTTGGCTGAGGGCCTGGCCAAGCGCATCGTCGAAGGTGACGTCCCGGCAGTGCTCGCGGACTGCACGATCTGGGCGCTTGATCTGGGCGCGCTGGTCGCGGGCACCAAATACCGCGGCGATTTCGAAAAGCGCCTCAAGGGCGTCATCAATCAGCTCAAGAAGGAGCCGGGCGCGATCCTGTTCATCGACGAAATCCACACCATCATTGGCGCGGGTTCCGCCTCGGGCGGCACGATGGATGCGTCCAATTTGATCAAGCCCGTGCTGGCCAATGGTGAATTGCGCTGCATCGGCTCGACCACGTTTCAGGAATATCGCGGCGTGTTCGAAAAGGATCGCGCGCTGGCGCGGCGTTTCCAGAAAATCGATATTGTCGAGCCATCGATTGCCGACAGCATTGAAATTCTCAAAGGCTTGAGGTCGCGCTTCGAAGAGCACCACAAGGTCGAATACACCAATGACGCGTTGAAAGCGGCGGTCGATCTTTCGGTCAAGCATATCGCCGACCGTTTATTGCCGGACAAGGCGATCGACGTGATCGACGAGGCGGGCGCGCGCCAGCGGCTACTGCCCGAAGACGAGCGCAGCGGTCTGGTCGACGTACCCGATATCGAGTTCATCGTTGCCCGCATGGCGCGGATCCCGGCCAAGCAGGTGTCGGCGTCCGATCGCGACGTGCTGCGCAATCTCGATCGCAACCTCAAGATGGTCGTGTTCGGCCAGGACACGGCGATCGATTCGTTGACCAGTGCGATCAAGATGGCCCGCTCGGGCCTCGGCGATCCAGCCAAGCCGATCGGATGTTTTGTGCTGACCGGACCGACGGGCGTCGGCAAAACCGAAGTCACGCGCCAGCTCGCGATGCAGCTTGGTATCGAACTGGTGCGTTTTGACATGTCCGAATACATGGAAGCGCATTCGGTATCGCGGTTGATCGGTGCGCCTCCGGGTTATGTCGGTTTCGATCAGGGCGGCTTGCTGACCGAACAGATCGTCAAGCATCCGCACTGCGTGCTGTTGCTCGACGAGATCGAGAAAGCGCATCCGGATGTCTACAACGTGTTGCTGCAGATCATGGATCACGGCGCATTGACCGACACCAATGGGCGCGAGGCTAACTTCAAGAACGTGATCATGGTGATGACCACCAACGCGGGCGCGCAGATGGCGGCGCGGCGAACGATGGGTTTCGTCGAGCAGAATCATGCGTCCGACGCGATGGAAGTGCTGAAACGAAATTTCAGTCCGGAGTTCCGCAATCGGCTGGATGCGATCATCCAGTTCAATGCGCTCGATTTCGAGCACATCCTGCGCGTGGTCGACAAGTTCCTGATCGAGCTGGAGACCCAGTTGCAGGAGAAGCATGTCGCGTTGCATGTCGACGCCGACGCGCGCCGCTGGCTGGCCGAACACGGCTTCGATCCGCAGATGGGTGCGCGGCCGATGGCGCGCGTGATCCAGGAAAACGTCAAGCGCGCACTGGCGGACGAATTGTTGTTCGGCAAGCTCGCCGATGGCGGCAAGGTCAGGCTATCGGTCAAGGACGGCAAGCTCGACGTCGCAACCGAAATGGCGGAAAAGATGCCGGCAGTTGTGCTCGAATGAGGTGTGCCACGAATGTCCATCAGGACATTCGTGCGTCTCATTCGGCAAGCCGTGGACGGCGATCGGAAGACGTTACAGCGATGGATGCCTGCAAATACGCGCGCTCGAATCAGACAGCGACCATCACCCCTTTTGCACCAGATGAGCGCTTGCTGCGCTCACTTCATGCGGTAGGTGATGCGGCCCTTGGTCAGGTCGTAAGGCGTCATTTCAACCTTGACTTTGTCGCCCGTCAGGATGCGGATGTAGTTCTTGCGCATGCGCCCCGAAATGTGCGCGGTGACCACATGCCCGTTTTCGAGCTTCACGCGGAAAATCGTGTTGGGAAGGGTTTCGAGAATCGCGCCTTCCATCTCGATGACATCGTCTTTTGACATTTTTCCTTGGGGCTTTGAGCGGCTGCGGAGCCGGGAACGGCGCGCGATTCTGTCACGTTAACGCGGTCGCGGGAAGCAAAAGCGTCCCATCTCTCCTGCCCTGAGGCCTGCTGAAGCCGCTTCTGCATCGTTTCAACGGGTCAGATCCGTCACACGAAGCCTTGCAAAGAATTCCTGCCAGGAGCCATCAATGCCGTCCATTTGCGCCAATTGGGCGACGCGTGCGCAGAACGTGGTCCGCAACATTTCGCGCGCACCGAGCGTAAACAGGTGATCCGAGGCGATCTGAGCATCGAGCAGGGGAAAATTCCAGCCCCGCAGCGCGTGGCATAGCGCAAATAGCGCGACCTTCGATCCGTTCGTTGCCGCACTGAACATCGACTCGCCGAAAAACATGCGTCCGATGGCGACGCCGTAGATGCCACCGACAAGGCGCTCGCCATTCCATACTTCGACACAATGCGCATGACCAAGCTCATGCAACCGCTGATACGCAGCGAGCATGTCATCGTTGATCCAGGTGCCGCCTTCGCGCGGGCGTGGCGCGGCGCATGCGCGCATGACGTCATCGAACGCGCTGTCCGCGCGGATCTCCCATTCGCAATTGCGCAACCAACGCGAGAGTCGACGCGGGACATGGACATGTGCCGTGTCGAACACCGTGCGCACAGACGGCGACCACCAGAGTATCGGCTGGGCGTCCGAATACCAGGGGAAAATTCCGTGGCCATACGCCGCGAGCAGTCGTTGCGCTGATAGATCGCCTCCCACGGCGAGCAGCCCATCGGGATCGCCGAGCGCTTCGGCCACTGGCGGGAACCAGTGCGGATGGGCCGGATCGAGCAAGGGCAATTGGATCATGCGTGCGCCGCGAAAGGCGAGTGCGCCAGCATTTCGTCGCGGTAGCCATCGAGCATGCGCGCTTCATGTCCCAGGGCAACGGCGATCGCGGCGCGAAAACGTGGGTCGGCAATCCAGTGGAACGATTGCGTGCGCGTGGGCAGAAAACCGCGTGCAAGCTTGTGTTCGCCCTGCGCGCCGGGTTCGAAAGTAGTCAAACCTTCGCGCAGGCAATACTCGATACCCTGGTAATAACAAGCTTCGAAATGCAGGCCTTCGACCTGTTCGCGACAGCCCCAGTAGCGGCCGTACAGCGTCGTCGCGCTGCGCAGCATCAACGCACCCGCGACCAGTTCATCGGCGCGACGACACAGCACCGCCAGCACACGGCGCGGCATCGTGTTGCCGAGATGGCGGAAAAACGCGAGCGTCAGCGCCGGATAGTTTCCCTTTTCGTCGAAGGTGGCAAGATAAAACGCGTGCAATGCGTCCCACTCGCCAGCGTCGAGTTCGTCGCCGTGGCGGATCTCGCACGTCACGTTGGCGCGTGCAACGTGCATGCGTTCCTGGCGGATGTTCTTGCGTTTCTTGTGCTTCAGCGCGCCGAGAAAATCATCGAAATTACGCCAGCCGCCATCCGCCCCGGCGCGATTTTGCCAATGAAATTGCCAGTCCAGGCGTGCCAACCAGTCGCTCTGTGTCAGCGCACCTACATCGGTATCGCCGGAAAAATTGAGGTGCGCCGATGACAGTTCGAGACGTTGCGCTTCACCGCGAATGGCCGCGATCAATGCCGCGCGCAAGACGTCGGCATTGGCCTCGCGACCGACCAGCAGGCGCGGGCCGGTGACGGGCGAGTAGGGCACGGCGCAAAGCAATTTCGGGTAGTAGTCGAGGCCATGCTGCGCGTACGCATTTGCCCAGCTCCAGTCGAACACGAACTCGCCGTGCGAATTTCCCTTCAGGTACAGCGGTGCCGCGGCGACGAGGCGATCGCCATCGTACAAACCCAGATGATGCGGCTGCCAACCGGTGCGCGAGTCAATGCAACCGTGTTGTTCAAGGCCCGCGAGAAACGCGTGATCGACAAACGGATTGTCATCGGGCAGCAGCGCATTCCAGGCCGACGCGGGGATCTGTTCGATCGCAGGATGGAAGTGGACCTTGATCATCTTCCGCCTGGCGTACTGGTTTGTGGAAGCCGCGGGCGGAAGAGCATCGCGGCTGCGACCGCCTGCACAGGAAATGGCCGGCTGCGTCGTTGCCTAGCCGGTCTTGTCCAGAAACTTCTCCGCATCGAGCGCCGCCATGCAGCCGAATCCTGCCGAGGTGACCGCTTGACGATAGACCTGATCGGCGACATCGCCGGCGGCAAATACTCCGGCAACGCTGGTTGCCGTCGCACCGCCGTGCAGACCGGTCTTGATCTGGATATAGCCGTTGATCATCTCCAGCTGGCCTTCGAAGATCGAGGTGTTCGGCGTGTGGCCAATCGCGATGAAGGCGCCGGTGACGGCAATGTCGCGCGTTGAATTGTCCTCGATGCTGCGCAGGCGCACGCCAGTGACGCCGCTGTCGTCGCCAAGCACTTCCTCGACCGCGTGATTCCAGATGATGTCGATCTTGCCGGCGCGCTGTTTCTCGAACAGTTTGTCCTGCATGATCTTTTCGGCGCGCAGCTTGTCGCG
>CAJDTR010000018.1_pt1 | contig 42274 bp, 28 predicted proteins | sample 7389891 | NCBI WGS metagenome assembly CAJDTR01 (sample SAMEA7055657, study PRJEB34461) | soil metagenome | biome: terrestrial ecosystem; feature: Peninsula; material: soil | place: Antarctica | collected 2016 | reverse complement strand
GTGTATGATATTGAACTCGGTAGATTCACGACCATGAAATTTGGGTCAGCAACCGCACTGCGCTGGCTCGATGGCTATATCGCCTGGAGTGACGCCGGAAATAGTCTGCAGATGATTGATTTTGACGGTACAAACCAGCACACTATTATGCCGGTTATCAGTGGTCTCGATGCAACGCTCAGCCCAAATGGTAAATACTTCTATGGCTTTACTCAAGGTAAAGACGGTCACGTCGACCTATCGCGCGTGCGGATGATTTTAAAATAGACTTATTGGAATAATTTTTCGAAGACTGTCGGTGAGTTGCCTGGCATGGTTGCGTTGCTGCCGCCACTGCTGAACGATTGGGGTGCGATGGCGGGCAAGGCTGCCGTGGACAGCGTCACCCTGAACAGCTTGCATCGAACGGTGTTGATGCAATTGGGTATTGCCGATGCGTGGTGGTGCGTGCCGATGGTGATGCTGTTCGGATTTGGCGTGTGGCGCTTGTGGCGACGCGATCGTGATTTGACAGGCTTGACGCTCAGCGCGGCCGCGGTTGGCATGGCGGTGATCTGCGCAGCGCGCCCGGCTTGGATTTCGCACGCGCCCGTACTCGTGCGCTACTCGGCGCCCATCCTGCCATTCTTGCTGTTGTATGTGGCAGAGGGATTTGCAGGATTGCTCGAGCGCGTGCGCCAGCCGCTCGCATGCGCAGCGCTGGCGTTGCTGGGCCTCACTGGGTTGGTCGCGGCAGGGCCAATGCCGAGCTGGTATTACAACCCGAACCAGTTCATGGATCATGCGATCTTCCAGTTCGATTACGACCCGCGCGCGAATCCGTATGCGACCTTGCTGCAGCTCGGGCCGGTGTCGCAGTTCTGGCTTGATCTGGCGAAAAAGCCGGCGCGCAGCGTGACCGTGATCGAGACGCCGCAGCGTGCACAATCCAATTTCATGCCTGATCCGTGGCTGCAGAAAATCCATCGGCAAAACGTGAAATTCGCGCTGGCGGCGCCGCTGTGTGGTGTCGGCGACTGGGATGAATATCCGTATACGGCAAGCGGCGCGCGTTTCGAGCGGATTGGAAAATTAGCCGACATCCTCGATGGTGCGACCTGGGGTGCGGACTATCTGGTCATGCGCCTGCATCCGTGGACGTTACCGCCAGGCAAGGATTTTCCGTGGCCGAACGCGTGGCCGGACATGCCCGCCTGTGTGACCAAGGTTGCCGCGCGCCTGGGTGAGCCAATTTTCCGCGACGACCAGATTGTGGTGTTTGCGCTGGACGCGAAGACACGCACATCCGCTCGCTGATCGAGCGGGCATTGCGAGCAAGATTCCAGTCGGATGCGCTGGCGAAACGCGCGTTTTGACGACAATCAATCGCCCGCATTCGCCGGTGAAGGCGCGAAAGGAACCGCGGGTCGCGCTGTGGGCAATTGTCGTTGCCATGCGGAAAGCTGCGCCTCGATGGCGGGCGATGTCGCGATCTGCGGTTCGGAATGGTCCCCGTGATCAGCGGTTTCCCATGCACGCACCGACTGTTTCGCCAGATCGAATGCATCGCGCAGTGAGGTGGTCTTGTTCAACGCGTCGACGAGAAATGCGCGGCCGAAATACGTGATATCCGATTCTGCACCACAGCCGAACGAGGTGCGATCCGCGCGCGCAGAGGTCATCACCATCGTCGAATCGTCGCGTAGCGCATCCACGAAACCACCCGAATAGCATGCATTGACGATGATCACTTTCCAGCGCAACGGCGGGTTGGTCTTGAACGCGTCGGCCAGATCAACCGGTTCGATCTGGTCGAGTGGCAGTGGATCAAGGTCAACCAGCAACTGGTGATCTTCCGAACCATGGGTGGTCAGATAAACCAGCACGATGTCCTCCGCGGGATCGATCTTCCTGGCGATCGCGTCGAGCGAACGGTGCAGGTTGGTCCAGGTCGCGAGCGGGCGCGTCGACACGCTGGCTGCATTGTTTTCGAGCACGAGAACATGGCCGTCTGCATCGAAGCGCTGCGCAAATAATTGCTCGGCGAATTCGACTTCGTTGCGAAACACGTTTTCGCCGCCGTCACCGGCAAACGCGACGACGTACAGATCGACTTTGCCCGGAGTCTGCGGTTGCAAGCGTGCGAGCGCGTCGTCGAGCAGCGCGGGCTGCTGATACATGACGGCTTCGGCGTCGAAATCCGGTTGCTGCGCGGTGGCGTCGTCTTCGGTTTCACTGTTCGAATTTGCCAGGTTGGCTTGCACCAATGCGTCATCAGCGTTGCTGTGCGCAGTGCGTTCTTTCGATCCAGTGCTTGTGACCACCAGTGGCGCCGTCGGCAGCCACCACCACGACGCGGTCGAAACGCCGTAGGCGAGCCCCGCCGCAAGCAACGCGCGGGCGACGCCGCGCGGCGCGAGCCAGTGCGCAAACGCGAGCAGGACGAAGAGCCACCACATGCTTGCAATCAGTTCAAGCGCCACCGAAAGCAACGCATGATCGTGCTGCAGCAATGCGCTGGCGGTGTGCGCCGGCCAGTGAATCATTACGTCCGTTGCCGTCGCTGCAGCCAGCACAATGGCGGCAACGCCCCAGACGATTTCCTCGCGTTGGGCCAGAACGGCCAGCACCCATGCGCCGATCAGAGTCAGCAGGCAATCTGCCAGCAACGCAACGAGGCCAGCTGATTCGAGTTGCCACGGCGGCGGGGTGTCGAACAACGCAATACCCAGCGTGACCGCGAAATACACCACAACCAGGGCTAGGAACGGACCCGGCCCAGCGGTGATCGTGCGACCTCGCGGAGAGCGCAGAAGGGCGGCGCGCAGGCCGTCGAGCAGGATCGACAAAAACCGTTTCACGACATTCCATTCAAGCGAGTTCGCGCTGGCGCAGGGCGCGATGATGCGCAATTATCCACCGTCGGCGTTTCATCCGGAAGCTGCGACAAGAGCCTGGGCCTTTGCCGCACCGTGGCTTGGGACTTTGTCGGTCGAAGTAGCAGCGTCGGGTGGATGCGCGCCGCCGCTTGTCCTGCGCTGCCTTGCGCGGCTGCTCAGGCCAGCTTTATGCAATCGAAATCGGGTACGCAAGAATGCAGCGTGTCGCGCGGACATTGGGCTGGCGCGCGAGCGAGCAGCGTCGTTTGCAAGCCTGCTGTACGCGCAGCATCAAGTTCTTCAACGACGTCGGACAGAAACAGGATTTCATCCGGTGCGACATCGATCGCGGCCGCAATGCGCCGATACGATTCGGGTTCGCGCTTGGTGCCGGTTTCGGTATCGAAATAGCCGGCAAAGAGACCGCGCAGGTTGCCTGCCTCGGTGTGACTGAAAAACTGTTGTTGCGCCTGCACCGAGCCGGACGAATAGACATACAACCGCATGCCCGCCTGCTGCCATTCGCGCAGGCGTGACGGCACTTCCGCGTACACGTGCGCGCGGAATGCGCCGCTCGCGTAACCTTCCTGCCAGATCATTCCTTGCAGCGCCTTGAGCGCGGTGGATTTTCGATCTGCGTCGATCCATGAAATCAGCAATTCGATCAGTTCCTGCTGTGACGCCGACACCATGCCCGCTTCTTCGGCCGCCTCGTGCAACCAATGCTGCACTTCGGGCGTATCGGCGTGGGTGACGACAAACGCAGGCAGGCGTTCGCGCGAGTACGGAAACAGCACATCCTTGACAAAAAGGAGGGAGCTGGTGGTGCCTTCGATATCGGTGAGGATCGTGGTGATCATGGTGGCAAGTCCATTCGATATTGCGAGAAATGCGAACTTGTCTAGGTTGCGGAAGCCAGGGCCGATGGGTGGCGCGCATCTTCGACATTTGCCGCGTATGCATTTTCAATGGCGCGCTTCGCGTCGAGCGGCGCGGCCAGGCGGCCGAAGACCATCGAGCTTTCGCCGCGCCCGGTCAGCACGACATCGCCAAAACCGAGCATGCGACCCCAGGTACTCTGATGCAGGTCGATCGTCTCGATTGAGGCGAGGCGCAACTCGGCCGTCTCGCGGCTGACGATGCCGGTCTTGCGCACCACGCGGCGATTGGTCACGCCCTGTTCAATCGCGCGCAGGCGCAACCATTCGTATAGTGCTCCAATCAAGGCAATGCCCAGCGTCGGAATTGCCAGAACGAGAAACACGATCAACCGCCACTTTGCTGTCCAGTGCAGGGCGAATTTCGCGACGATGGTTTCGCCCGGAGCCAGTGATTCCTCAAGGTAGGCCATGCTTCAGATCCCTCCTGCAACTATTTGTGGCGCCATGGGCGGAAACCGTTGTGCGATGTCTTCGCCGGTGAACTCGGCGACCCAGCCTTCCTTGTTGGTGAACAGCCTGATCGCGATGAAGTAAGGCGATTCACTCATGTCGAACCAGTGCCGGGTGCGGTCAGGCACGCCGATCAGGTCGCCGCTTTCGCACAATACTTCGTACACTTTGTCGCCAATGTGCAAGGTGAATTGTCCAGCGCCGGCAACGAAAAAGCGCACCTCGTCTTCCGAATGCGTGTGCTCGTCGAGGAATTTCTGCCGCAAAGCAGCGCGATCCGGATGATCGGGGGCAAGGCTGATCACGTCCACAGCCTGATATCCATGTTCGCGCTTCAGTCGATCGATGTCGGTTTGGTAGGCCGCGATCACCTCATCCTGAGTGGCGCCCGGCGCTACTGCTTCGGAGGCTTCCCATTGCTCGAAACGCACGCCGACGCGATCGAGTTCATGCGCGATGTCCTCCGGCTTCGAATAGGTCGCGAGCGCAGTTGCGCCGGATTCCGGGTAGATACGCAGTCGGCTCATGATCGATGATCTCGCAAACGCAGCAGGTCCAGTTCACACCCCAACAGGAATTCGAACGCTTCCAGATGACGACGTGCTTCGGGCATGTTCCTCCCCCACGTGTAGATGCCGTGACCATCTATCAAGTAGCCGTGCAGTGGCTTGCCCGCATCGAGCCACTCGTCGACTGCGCGCACGAGGACCGACATGTCCTGGGCATTGGAGAAAACCGGCACCACCAGCGTGCTTTCGTGAGTCGTGGTGCCGCAGATCGCCTTCTGCAGTTCCCAGCCCGTGAACTGGATGGCTCCGGCAGGCGCAAACAGGCGCGACGCAACGGTTTGCGTGCGCGAATGCGTGTGCAGCACCGCCTCCGCCTGCGCGAAGCGACGGTAGACCTGGGTGTGCAAAGCCGTTTCCGCGGACGGACGCGCACAGGATTGGACGGCGTTGCCCGCCAGATCCACGACCATGATGTCCTCGAGGCCGAGGTGGCTCTTGTCGCGGCCGGATATCGTGACCGCCGCGTGCGCGGCATCGAGGCGCATGGAAAAATTGCTGCTGGTCGCGGGGGTCCAGCCAAGTGCCCCCAATGCGCGACCGGCGTCGGCAATCTGTGCGGCACACGCTTCAAGTCGGCGGCGATCGATGGCGACGGTTTCGATGAGGCGGCTCCGGCACGGTCAAATGGAATGGCCACTATACCGGAGCGATCCTGACGCCGATCTTTACCTGCGAGTCGCGCGCGCCGGGTAGCGTGATCGTTTCAGGGCGACGCGATGCGTTGCAGCGTGCCGGCGGCAACCATGCGCGCTATCCTTGGCGCACTGTCCAGCCAAGCCGAGGAATGCCGTCATGCCGAATCCGACCGAAAACCAGTCGCGCCGTCGTTTCCTGAAACTTGCCGTGGTGGGAGCGGCAGTCGCGCCGATCGCCGGTGTTCTGCTGCCGCGTTTGGGCTTTGCCGCCGATCTGCCGCATCTGGCTCTCACCGATCCAACCGCTGCAGCGCTGCACTACACCGAGGACGCCAAAACGGCGGCCACAAATCCTACCTACAAGGCCGGTTCCGAATGCGCGAACTGCCAGTTCTTCCAGGGCAAGGCCGGAGACGAATATGGGCCTTGCCAATTGTTCGCGGGCAAGTCCGTTCATTCCAAAGGCTGGTGCGCGAGCTGGTCCAAGAAGGCTTGAGCCCCGCATTCGTAATGTAATCAGGGCGCGGAGGGCCGCGGCACTCAGCCACTGTGGGAGCGGCGGAAGCCGCGATGTTCGTGGAGGAGTGCCGAGGCATAGCGCCTACCGACGCTCCCGCCTCGCAGGGGTCGCTCCGGCAACAGGCGTTGTCTCCAGCAACTGAGATCGCACGCTGTCACAATCAATCTTTGTCGTGTGACCGGGCCTGCGCGTGCAAATTTCTGTGTCATTCGTCTTGCTGATTCTCGCCGCAGTGACCGGTTTTGGCATCGGCTGGCTCGTGCTTTATCTGTTTTCGCGACGCTGGCTCGCCGCAGCGCAAGCGACGGGACGGGCGAGCCGCGATGCGGAAGCGGCCACCTTGGTTGAACAGCGCGATGCCGCTGCGAAACGTGCCAGCGATTCGAGTGCGCGCATCGAGCGTTATGAACGGGACTGGACCCAGGCCGAGCAGACCCTGCGGACGGTTTCCACGCAGGCAGCCGCGCACCAGGCACATGCGCAACGACTCGGCCACGAACTTGCCGATGCGCAACGCACTCGCGACGAGGCGCAGACGCGCCTGATCGACCTGACGCGCCGGCACGCGGCGCTCGAAGCGGGCTCCGAAGCCCAGGCGCAGGCCGCCACCGAAAAGCTGCAACAATTGGAGCAGACCGAGCAACGTCTGCGCGAGGCGTTCCAGAACCTCGCCAACCGCAGCCTCGAAGACAACGCCGAACGGTTTCGCGAGCAGAGTACGCAACAGCTTGGTGGTTTGCTTGATCCGCTGAAACTCCAGCTCAAGGAATTTCGCGAACGGATCGACCTGACCCATTCCAGCGATCAGCGCGAACGCGGCATGCTCGCGAACGAGATCCAGACCCTCAAGCAACTCAACCAGCGGATCAGCGAGGACGCCATCAACCTCACCCGCGCGCTGAAAGGCGACACGCGTTCGCAAGGCGCATGGGGCGAACTCGTGCTGGAACGCGTGCTGGAAGCATCCGGCCTGCAATCGGGCCGTGAATACATCACGCAGACGAGTTTCAACGGCGCAGACGACAAGCGCCAGCGACCGGACGTAATCGTGCGATTGCCCGATGACAAGGACGTCGTGATCGACGCGAAGGTGTCGTTGGTCGCCTACGAGCGCTTCTGTTCGGCACTGGACGACGGTGCCCGCGCGACAGCACTGGTCGAGCACGTCGGGTCGCTGCGCCGGCATATCGATGGACTCTCGGCGCGAAACTACGACGAAATCGAAGGCCTGCGCACGCTGGATTTCGTGCTGTTGTTCATTCCGGTGGAAGCGGCATTCATTGAAGCTGTTCGCGCCGACGACCGACTCTATGCACATGCGCTGGGCAAGAACGTCTCGCTGGTCAGTCCGAGTACCTTGCTCGCGACCTTGCGCACCGTCGCGCATCTGTGGCGCATCGAACGACGCAACGTCAACGCAATGGAAATCGCACGCCGCGCAGCACAATTGCACGACAACTTCGCTTTGCTCGTCGACGAACTCGAAAACCTTGGCAGCCAGCTCGACAAGGCGCAAAAAGCCCATTCGAGCGCCATGCGCCGCTTGACCGAAGGAGGCAAGGGCAGCGTGCTGCTGCAGGTGCAAAGTCTCGCGGAGATGGGCGTTCCAGTGAAGAAGCAATTGCCGGTTGGACTGCTGGGCGTTGCCGGTGCAAGTGCCGAAGCGGGACCTGAGGCAGGCGAAGTAACCCCGTCGCAATGAGAGCGGGAAATCGGCGAAACCTCTCAGTACACGGCGTTGGAAAGCCCGCAAGGCAGGTCCTTCGCCGACTGCTTTTCACGCACTCCGTCCTGTGACGGTCAGCGTCGGGACGGCAGATCGTCGACCACCGATGGTTGCCCATGACGGTATGTCACAGCAATTTTGCGCTCGATTACGGCATCGACGCCTGCGGCTTCAACTGCGCGAATACCCAAAATCGATTTCATGAATTGAAGCCTCCCGCGATCCCGGATTCACGGCGGTGGAGGAGCGACTGTGGAAACCAAGAAGCGGCTACCGGCCCGAATGCAGGCTACGTTCGACCGATAGGGTCGCCGGCTTGATGTTCGACGCACGCCCCGACTGGCAGTTGCCTGATGGGTATGCACTCGGCTTTGAGACAAGCAACGAGCTACTTCTTGACGCGGGTCAGTGCTTGGCCGGAATGATGGACAACGGCTGGTTCGCCGGGATGGTGATCATGCTGTTTGATGGAGTACATCGTGTTGGCGGCCGTGGTGCCGGCTTTGTGGATGCCCGTAACGGTGCCGTGACCTATGGCGCTGCGGTAGTGCCAGGTTACCGCAGTGCCAGCGGGTAGCGTCTTGAACGGCGGTGTTTTTCCGGGTGCTTTCTTGGCAGGCATATCAGTTTCTCATCATTGAATAAAGGCGCTGTGACTCAGCAATGGGAGATCAGTCGTAGTCAATGTCGTACGTTGCCAGCAGCTGGCCGGCCCCGTCAGGGGCCTCCGGGTCAAGGTGAAGATCCGCCAGTTTCAATTTCGGCGCCGGCTCCAGCGTCGGGCCGATGCAGAGAGTGTCGAACTCGGCGCCTCCAAGCACGCGTCCGGCAAGAGTGAGGTAGAGACGGTCCAGTACGCGAGCTGCAAGCAGCATATGCAGCACTTGTGGGCCGGCGATGCTGTACATGCGCTGTGCTCCCAGCGCCACAAGGGCGTCGCGCAGCAGTTGGCCTTCCACACGGGCGCCAGCGCCTGCCTCGATCACGTCAATGCCCGCGTCGCGCAAGGCAGCCTTGCGCTTCCACGCGGCCTGTGCCCCGGTCAACACGCGCACCCGCCGATCTTTCGCGATGCCAACCAGCGTATCCAACGGCAGGTCGAGGCTGCCGCTGATGATGGCAATGTCTGGCTGTGCGTTCAGGTCGTGCTCGGTCCGCCATTGCCGTAAATCTTCGTACTTCAAGCCGATGGGCAACACATCGCGAACCTCGCCATTTTGTATCTGGCGAAACAATGACCCGCTGGTGATCAATACATCGGCTTGCGCCCCCAACTCCTGGTATAGACGCCAGTCGCGCGAGTTGGAGGTTTCCTTCGGTACCGAATGCGTCTGACGATCCGGACCGCCCAAGGCGATGCGTCCATCGAGACTGGTGACGAAGTTGCTGTAGAGCAATGGGGCAGGCAAACGCTCACGCAGACGCAATCCCTTCAACGGCAGAGACCCCGCTGTCGAGGGATACAAAGGGGTGACGTTCATGACCCGATCACGGTAGCCAGCGGCGGAAATTTCGGCAGTTTGATCATACGGCGACGTGGGTACTGCCGAGGGCGATCATTATGTCGATGCGTCCATTCCCAAGATACCCTTTGAAGATCGCTGCTTTTTGAGCAGCCGTGGCTGGTGCAACGATGCGCCAGGTGCAGCTTGCGGGCAGCGTCTCCACGCAGCATCGCGAAGGCGTCCCGCTTTAGCCCAAGTTCTGCGCGAGAGCCTTTGCGACGAATACTGGTTGGTGTGCGGCGGTAAGCTGCGAGTTTCAGATCGGTGACCCTCGACGATGGGGCAAACGCTTCGGACTGGCACCATCGTCATGGCCGTGCGCTGCTGTTTTACATTGGATTCTCCCCAAGCATGCCAATGCCCTCAACTCAATCCGGTCTGCTGCGGGTCACTCGCAAGCTGGCGCATGAAGTGGACGTCTTGCGATTCAGCACGCCGAGTCACGTCTATAACCCCCTGAATTATGCGTGGGCAGGACACCAGGAATATCTGCGCCGTTATGGCGCCAAGCGCGGACGGGTGTTGCTGCTGGGCATGAACCCCGGTCCCTGGGGAATGGCGCAAACGGGCGTACCGTTCGGCGATGTGGTGACGGTGCGCGAGTGGTTCGGCATCGAGACGCGCCTCAGCAACGTGCTGCCGGAGCAACATCCGAAATACCCGATTCTCGGCATGGCATGTCATCGCAACGAAGGCAGTGGTTCGAGAGTTTGGCGTTGGGCCGAGGCGCGTCTCGGCACGCCGGATGATTTTTTTGAACGCTTTTTTGTGTGGAATTACTGTCCGCTGCTATTCATCAAGGATGGACGCAATCTCACGCCCGAACATTTGAATCGCGCCGAGACCGAGGCACTGACGGAGGTATGTGATCGCGCGCTGGGGGCGGCAATCCGCACGCTGGAACCAGCGGCGATCGTGGGCATCGGACGCTATGCCGAACGGCGTGCCACCACGATGCTCGGTGCGGGTACCGACGTGCGTTACTTGATCCATCCGAGTCCGGCCAATCCGCTGGCCAACCGCGATTGGCCGATGCTGGCAGAGCAAGCGCTCAAGCCCTGGTTGCCGCCGCGCAAGTAGGGGGCGATTGCTTGCGTGTGTTGCGTGTGCGACTTGGCGCAGGATGCCTGCTTGAGTCCGTACGGCACCGCAAGGATGATGCAGTCGAACAATGCGATCGCCAAGGCCAAGCATTTCCTCGACGACACGACCCAGGCGACGTGGCCCGGCGTAGCGGACGCACGCCCTGATGGGCATCTGCTCAGTTGGAGTCGCCAGTCAGCACTTTGCCCGGATTCATGATGTCCTGCGGATCGAGCGCTTGCTTGACCGATCGCATGAGAGCGAGTTCGACCGGATCCTTGTAGCGCACCAGCGCATCGCGCTTGAGTTGGCCCACGCCGTGCTCGGCACTGATTGATCCGCCCAGCGCATGCACGCTGTCGTGCACCACGGTGGAGACGGCTACCTGCTGGGCCAGCAAATCGACCTCGCTCCAGTCGCCGCCACGGGCCACGTTGTAATGCAGGTTGCCGTCCCCCAAGTGGCCGAAGATCACATGGCGGATCCCGGGAAATGTTTGCTGCAGGGCGCGGTTGGTGTCGCGCACGAACGCCGCCATGCGCGACACCGCAATTGACACGTCGTGCTTGATGCTCTTGCCGGCCGCCTTTTCGGCCAACGGAATGCTTTCGCGCAGTTGCCACAAGGCGTTGCTTTGCGCAATCGACTCGGCGATCACCGCATCCTTGACGCAGCCGGACTCGATGGCCTCGCCCAGCACGGTCTCGAAACGCGCACGTGCGTGCGCCTCGCTTTCGCCATCGGACAGTTCCAGCAAGGCAAACCACGGCAGTGCCGCCGATGCGCCATCGAAGGGCAACCGTTGCTGCGGAAAACGGCTCGCCACCGCCTTGAGGCAGTCGCCCGCCATCAACTCGAAGCCGGTAAGCGATGCGCCAAACCCGTGGCGTGCCTTCGTCAGCATTGCAACCGCATCCTCGATCGACGCCAGCGCCAGCAAGGCGGTGCAGCGCGCGGCGGGCTGCGGATAGAGCTTGAGGGTGGCGGCAGTGATGATCCCGAGCGTGCCCTCGCTGCCGATGTAGAGATCGCGCAAATCGTAGCCGGTGTTGTCCTTGCGCAGCCCGCGCAGGCCATGCCAGATGGCCCCCTGCGCGGTGACGACTTCGAGGCCGAGAGTGAGCGCGCGCATCGTGCCGTAGCGCAGCACCTGGGTGCCGCCGGCATTGGTGGCGAGGTTGCCGCCAATCGTGCAGCTACCCTCGGCGGCCAGACTGAGCGGGAACAGACGCCCTGCATCATGGGCGGCCTGTTGGACCGCCTGCAGCACGCAACCGGCCTCGACCTCCACGCACAGTCGCACCACGGCGGCCACCTCGTCGGTCGATCCTGGGCGCACGACCGCCAGCGCCCGGCCGCTATAGCGCTCGCGCCAGTCCGTCAAATACGGGGCCGCGTCCGCGCCTGTCAACACGTGGTGTTCACCTACGGCGGTACGCAAGTCATCCAGATGATTCATGGTTGGTTGCTTCCCTCGATTGCACGTGCATCGCAGCGACCCTCCCGCAACAGGAAACACCCTTGAATACTGGAAGATGGACTTCGTGGGTCGAGCATGGCATCAGGTATGCGCCGACTCCAGCAAATCCAGAGGGCAGTGCTTGCGTGAACCTGTTCGCTGGCGCGGCATCGGGATGCCTTCGCTGTTGTGAGCACAATTGGAAATTGCTGCCTGGCGGCATGCTCAAGTCGATGCGCAAATTGCTGCCTGGCGGCATGCTCAAGTCGATGCGCCCAGGATCACTTCCACCCGATGCGTTTCGCCACCACCGCTCAACGGCACTCGCGATCCTTCCAGCTCGACGCCGTCCAGCACGACGCGCAGCGCGATTGCCGGTTCCTCGCGTCGTACCGCGATTTCGTAAACGCTCCCAGCGAAGCGGTAGGTCATCGAGAGGGCTTGCCATGCGTTCGGCAGTCGCGGCTGCAGAACCAGTGCGTCGCCTTCGCGATGCAGTCCGAGCAACGATTCGACGATCAGGCGATACATCCAGCCGGCGGAGCCGGTGTACCAGGTCCAGCCACCGCGTCCGACGTGCGGGGCGACGGCCATCACGTCGGCGGCAGCAACGTAGGGTTCAACCATCCACGTCGCTATCGCATCGGCGCTGTCGGCGTGACGCACCGGATTGATCATGTTGAACAATTCCCAGGCGCGCTCGATGCGGCCGGCATCGGCGAACGCCATCACCGCCCAGATCGCCGCATGCGTGTACTGACCACCGTTCTCGCGCACGCCGGGCACGTAACCGCGGATGTAACCGGGGTCGCGGTCGGTGTGGTCGAACGGCGGTTCGAGCAGTTCGATCAGGTTCGCGTCGGGCTTGACCAGATGTTTGTCGAGCGCATCCAGAGCAAGCGGCGTGCGTTCCGGTGAGCCGGCGCCCGACAGGACTGCCCAGCTTTGCGCGATCGAGTCGATCTTGCATTCGTTCGCCGATGCGGTGCCGAGCGGGGTGCCGTCGTCGTAGTACGCGCGGCGGTACCAGGCGCCATCCCAGCCGTGCGCATCGAGCGCGACTTTCAATTTTTCGGCTTCGTCGCCGCAGTGAGCGGCGAACGCCGCATCGCTGCGGTGATGGGCGATCCCGATGAACTGGGTCAGCACGCTGTACAGGAAAAACCCGAGCCAGACGCTTTCGCCACGGCCTTCGCGGCCGACGTTGTTCATGCCATCGTTCCAGTCGCCGCTGCCCATCAGAGGCAGGCCATGCGCGCCCATGCGCAGGCCGTGCTCGATCGCGCGCACGCAATGCTGGTAGAGATCGGCGCTCTCGGTGGAGCGCAGCGGCATGTCGTAATAGGACTCCTCACCCGGGTTGAGCAGGCGGCCATCGAGGAATTCGGTGCGCTCGTCGAGCACAGCCCAGTCGGCGGTCGTGCGCAGATAGCGGCTGGTGGCGAACGGCAGCCATAGATAATCGTCCGAGCATTGCGTGCGCACGCCGCGCCCGCCGGGCGGATGCCACCAATGCTGCACGTCGCCTTCACGGAACTGGCGCGACGAGCACAACACGATCTGTGCGCGCAGCAGTTCCGGCGCGGCATGAGCCAGCGACATCACATCCTGCAACTGGTCGCGGAACCCGAATGCGCCGCCGGACTGGTAGAAGCCGCTGCGTCCCCATACGCGGCACGAGATCACCTGATACAGCAGCCACCCATTTGCGAGTGCGTTGAGCGCATGGTCGGGCGTCTCCACGACGACGGCGCCGAGAAGGCTGGTCCAACGCGCGGCATTCGCCTCGAACGAGGCGCGTGCTGAACCGGAACGCCGAAAGCGGCGTATGAGCGCACCAGCTTCGGTATGGTCGCGCCCGGCGCCGAGACGGAACAGCAAGGTGCGCGATTCGCTGTCGGCAAGCTCCAGCGGCACCTGGATCGCGCCGCAGGGATCGAGCCGCGCGCCGACGCGTCCGCTCAGCGAGACGCGGCCCATTGCAGAGGGGTGGCGCAGCGTGCAATTGCGGCCGATGAATTCGCTGCGGTCGCCGCTCAGCGTGCGCCGTGCATCGTCGACATCGAAGAACGCAACCGTATCGGCAAACTCGGTGTTGTACGCGTTGCGGGCGAGCAGTGCCCCGCTCTCGTCGATTTCCGTCACGACGTGCATCGCGGTCTTGGCAGCGAGGTCGCCGAGCACCCATTCGACATACCCGGTTACCGACAACTTGCGTGGCCGACCGCAATCGTTGCGCAAGCGCAGTGAAAAGAACTTGATCGGCGCTTCCGGATCGACATGGATGCGCAATTCGCTGGCGATGCCGTCCTCGATCGTCTCGAACACGCTGTAGCCGAAACCGTGCCGCGAGACGTAGCGCGCCGCGCCCGGCGCTGGCAGGGGCGTCGGCGACCAGAAGTGGCCGGTTTCCTCGTCGCGGATATAGAACGCTTCGGTGTTCGGATCACATACCGGATCATCGCTCCACGGCGTCAGGCGATATTCGTGCGCGTTTTCGAACCAGGTGTAGCCGGCGCCGCTTTCCGACACGATGCAGCCGAAATCCGGATTCGCCATCACGTTGATCCACGGCGCCGGCGTGCGCTGCACCGCGTCGGTTGCGATCACGTATTCACGGCTGTCGCGCGAAAATCCACCGATGCCATTGACCATCGTGCGCGGCGGCAGCGCGATGTTCTGCAGCGGACCCGCTTCGCGCGTGCGCGTCGGCACCAGGCGCGGCACGGCTTCGGTGACATCGCGCGTGCGCAGTTGCTCGATCAGGGTGCCGTCCGCGTCGCACAGCGCGACGCGCGCGACCGCCTGCATCAGTACGCGATCCTCGTGATTGATCTGCTCCAGCGAGTGCACGAAGATGCCGCCCGGTCGATCGACCAGGCTCGCATCGGCGCTTGCCGCAATCACGCTGTGGATCTCGTCGTGCAGATTCTGCCGATAACCGCCGTGTTCCTCGTTCCAGATCACCAGGTCGAAGATCAGTCCCTTCAGGCGGCAGTAGGCGTGCGCATGCACGAGCTGGCGCACCATGTCGATATTGAGCGCGTCGCCGATGCGCACCAGCACGATCGGCAAGTCGCCCGATATCGCATGCGCCCACAGGCCCGCCTGGCCGCGCCGGTTGCTCGCGATGATCTCCGGCGCAGCGCGCCGCATCGGGTCGACATACACCACGCATTCGGCCAGGCGCGCGTAGGTCTGCGCATCGGTTTCACTGACGTTGATCTGGCCGAGCACGATGCGGCTGTGCGTCCACGCCAGATCAAGCACGCGATCGGCCAGATGGCGATCGTGGTATTTGTCCACCAGCGCGATGCAGTTTTCGCGCGTGTCGGCAATGCCAGTGACCATGTCGATGCAAACCGTCTGTTCGGGTCGCAAGCGGAAGCGGTGGCGGACCGCGACGATGGGATCGAGCACGGAACCGATGCTGTCTGACAGCGGGCCCGGTTCGCGCAAGGCGAGCGGATGCGTACTGTTGCCGCCGCGGCCGATAAAGGCCATGCGGTCGGTCTCAAACGAGATCGATTCGCTGGGAATGTCGTGCAGCGCGAGCAGGTGGAACATCCACGGCTGTTTTTCGTGCGTCGAGCGTGGCCGGCGCGTGCACAGGATCGCATCGCGCGTCTTGATCCATTCGGTTTGCACGAACAGATTGCTGAAAGCCGGATGGGCGTTGTCGCTGTCAGCCGAGGCAATCACGACCTCGGCGTAACTGGTGATCTCCAGCGTGCGTTCGACGCGGGAACGATTCGTGATGCGGGTGCGGCGAAGTTCGATGTCGTCCTCGGGTGATACCGCGATTTCCGTATGCGCGTCGAGCTGTTCGCTGCGGCAGCGGAACTCGACGCGCGATTCGGTGAATACCGCCGCATACGTGTCCAGCGCTGCCAGCGTTGGTTGGAAGGTAGTCGACCAGAAGCGCCCGCTGTCGCAATCGCGCAGATAGCCGAACATGCCCCACGGATCGCGCGTCACATCTTCGCGCCAGCGCGTCAGTGCGATCTCGCCCCAGCGGCTGTAACCGCTGCCGGCCGCAGTCACCATTACTTGATAACGACCGTTTGAGAGCAATTGCACCACGGGCCGGCGCGTGTCGGCACGGCGGAACACGCGCAATGGAATTTGCGGCTGCTCCGCTGCACTGCGCACGTCGACGATTTCCGGATTGCTGGCCCATTCGCTGGAGGTGCGCGGTACGCGTTCCTGCAGCAAAAGCAAGGTCGCCTGGAATTGCGGATGGTTCTCGAATCGCGTCTGCATCGGGCGATCGAGCAGCACCTGCGCAAACGCTAGCAGGCTCATGCCCTGATGATGGGCCATGAATGAGCGCACCACCGCATGACTTTCGCCCGGTTGCTGGCGCGTCGGCGTGTAGTCGATCGCTTCGTAGAAGCCGTACGCCGTGAGCCAGCCTTTTGTCGCCATAAGACGCAGGTTGTCGACCGCGGCATGCGGCGCGATGCCGAGTGCCAGCGCCGAAGCGTACGGTGCGATCACCAGTTCCTGAGCCAGGCCACGCTGCAAGCCCAGGCCCGGTACCCCGAACGCGCGGTACTGATAGTTTTGCGCCGCATCCGTGAGGTTGTAACCCGATTCTGATATGCCCCACGGGATATCGCACTGTTTGGCGTACGCAATCTGGCGCGTGACCACGGCATGGCAGGTTTGCGCCAGCAGCGAGCCGGGAAAGATAGGCATCACCAGCAGCGGCATCAGATACTCGAACATCGAGCCGCTCCACGAGAGCAGTGCCAGCGGTCCCTCGTGTGCGGTCAGCAGGCGACCGAGCGCAAACCAGGCTTCCTGCGGAATCTGGCCGTGCGCGATCGCGGCAAACACGCACAGACGCACTTCGGAGGCGAGCAGATCGTAGTAGCCGGTGTCGCGCTGCGCATCGGTGACGTTGTAGCCGATGACGAACAGGTGGCGTTTTTCATCATAGAGAAATCGATAGTCAACGGAGGCAAATTCCGAGCAATCGACCAGCAGGCGATCGATCACCTGCAGGCAGGCGCGCGCGCGAGCGGCGCCGCATGATCGTGACAGCACGTCGATAGCGCCGGTCGCATCGAATGCGGCCACCGCGGGCGCGAGGCCCGCGAGTTCGCGCAAGGTCGGCAAGCGATCGGCGGAGTCGGCGAGCGTACTCGCGCCAGTGAGCGGTGCAGTTGGCGCAAACCACGCGTCCAGATGATCGAGCGCCGCGCGGCATTCGCGCACGAAGGTCTGCGCCGATGTCGACGCGGTGTCGAGCGCGGCATGCGGCAGTCCGTCGGCGATCGTTTCGCCAAGTTGCAATAGCGCCTGCAATCGATCGCGAATCGCTGCCGGCGTGCGTGCTGGATCGCGTTCGAGGGCGGCAAAAATCTCGCGCGATTCGTCCAGCGCAGGCACGTCATTGACGCCACAGGCATCGCTCAGCACACCAAATGTGTCGGCGAGGCCGGCGAACAGGCGTGGATGCAGGACCGCGCTGTCGGCGAGCTGGAGCAAGCCTTCGCGCAGGGTCAGCAGGTGGCCGGCGAGGTTGCCACTGTCGACGGTCGATACATATTGTGGATTCAGCGGCTGCAGCGTGACGGTGTCGTACCAGTTGTAGAAGTGGCCGCGATAGCGCTCCATCCGGTGCAACGTGTCGAACGTGTTTGACAGGCGCTGGAGCAGGGTGACGACATCCAGATAACCCAGATCGTGTGCGCTCAGGGTGGCCAGCAGGCACAGGCCAATGTTCGTAGGCGAGGTGCGTTGCGCCACCTTGGCAATCGGCTGTTCCTGAAAGTTGTCCGGTGGCAACCAGTTGTTGGCGGCATCGACGAAGCGTTCGAAAAACGCCCATGTGCGTCGCGCCGCCTTGCGCACGAACAAGGTTTGCGCCGCATCCAGCGCTTGTTCCTTCTCATCCGCCGAACCGTCGAGCCAGAGCTCCAGCGCAGGCGCAGTGAGCCACAACACCAGCCATACGGCGGCGACATCGAGCGCGATCGCTTCGCGCCACACCAGAAACATGCCCACGATGGTCGCTGCAATGGGTGCAATCCACAGGCTGGGCGCCAGCCAGGAGTCGCGCCTGGCACCCTGACTTTCGCTGGTGCGCGAGGCGACCCACTGCAGCAACCGGCGGCGGGATACGTGCACGCGCCAGCCGGTACGCACGATCGCGTCCATGCTCAGCCAGGCCTCGTAGGGCAGACACGCGACATCGACCACCACCTGAGCGAGGCGCCGGCCACCATCGCGCAACGCCAGCATCACGTGCATGCCCAACGATATGTCCGGCGACTTGCGCCCGAGCGCAAGCGCGAAATCGATCAGAATCGGCAGCAACAGCACTTCCAGCGCAATCAACGTCCAGTAGCGAGGACGTCCCAGCGCAGTCCAGCCAAGCAGCAGCAACGCGAACAATGCGGGTGGTACCAGGCTGCGGCGCAGGTTGTCGAAGATCTTCCAGCGCGAAAGGTCGCTCAGCGGGTTGCGCTCGCGGGTGCCGTCCTCGGTCGGCACCCACGGGAGCAGCCATTCGGCGATTTGCCAGTCGCCGCGAATCCAGCGCTGGCGGCGTTTGGCGTCGGCGCGCCAGGTTTGAGGGTAGCGTTCGTAGAGTTCCACGTCGGTGCACAAACCCGATCGCGCGTACGAGCCTTCCAGCAAATCGTGGCTAAGGATACGACTGAGTGGAAAGCGCTCGGCCAGCACATGCTCGAATGCATCGACGTCATAGATGCCCTTGCCGGTGAAAGAGCCTTCGCCGAACAGATCCTGATAGGTGTCCGACACCGCACGTGTGTACGGATCGAGCCCGGGATCGCCGCCAAACAGCAATGCATAGCGCGAGTTGCAGGAGGCAGCGAAACTGGTGCCGATCCGTGGTTGCAGGATGCCGTAGCCGGCGACGACGCGGCGCGTCTGAGCGTCGAAGCGTGGCCGATTGAGCGGATGCTCCATTGTTGCGACCAGCCGACGTGCCGCGTCGCGTGGCAATTGGGTGTCCGAGTCGAGGGTGACAACGTAACGCGTCGCGCGCAACTGCGTCGCGTCGCCGACGATGCATGAAAAGCGCTCCGCGCCGTTGCCGCGCAGCAGCGCATTCAATTCACCAAGCTTGCCACGCTTGCGTTCGAAGCCGATCCACGCCCGCTCGCTTTCACACCAGCGTCGCGGGCGGTGCAGTAGGAAGAACAGATCCGCGCTGGATTCGGAATAGCGTGTATTGAGCGTCGCGATACCGGCACGTGCAATGGCGAGAATGCCGGCGTCGGTTTCCTTTTCTTGCTCCCGCCAGTCGCTGAAGTCGGTCAGCAAGGCAAAGCGGATGTGCGGATCGCGATTGGCGAGGAAGCGGATCTCCAGTTCATCGACGAGCTCGGTTGCGTCGTCTTCGCTGTCGAGCAAGGTTGGCACCACCACCAGAGTCTGTGCGGTTGCCGGTATGCCGCCGCGAAAATCCATCCGCGGCAGCGGCCGTGGCGACACACTGAGCGAGGCGAAACGGTTGACGACCGCGACGGCAAGCTGGCTGAGCACGACAATCGCGCAAGCGCTGGTCGCCAGCAGCAACCACAGCGGCTGCGAAGAACGCCACAGTTGCAGCAGCGGCGGCGCCGCGAACAACACGCCGAGCGCCATCAGCGCAAGAAAATAGGATGAAAACGGAAACGCGCGCGCGCGCGGGAAGGCGAAGCGCCGTCTTCGTTCGCAGCGTTCTTCCAGCGCGACAATCCCCGCATCGATAAGGTAGTAACCAACGTGCCCCCGGATCGCATCGGCTGGCGGCGTGGCCGTCGCCTCGCGCGCGAGCGCGACGGCGAAGAACGCCACGTCGGTTTCCGATTTGGCGCTGGCGCGCGCGAGTTTTTCCACCACGTGGCGGTAACTGTCACGGGTTTGGAAATCCACACGTGGATAAATGCCGGACGGGTCCTGCCGCAGGATGTGCTCGACGTGGCTTGCATTCTCGACAAACTCGCGCCAGTCGACGGCTTCCAGCAAACGCAGGCTGCCGATTGAGTTGCTGATCGAAACCTGGTCGGCGGCTTCCTCCTGATTGGTGGCGTGCACGAGTTGCTCGATCGTCATGCCTGCTTCCTGCAGGCGCTGCTCGATCCAGGTCAGCGGCAGCGCCAGCGATGCACTGTGGCCTTGCAGGCGACGCACGAGTTCGGCGACAAACGCGCCGCGCATCGGCGGTTCCGAACGCGCCATATCGGAGACGACGAGGATCAGGCTCTTCGGATCGTGCTCGACGATGGAGATCATCTCGCCAGCCCAGTAGCCGGCGAGGTTGCGGTAGCGTCTGTCGCTGCGGACGCGGAAGGCGACGCGGCGCAGATTGTCGATCAACGCCAGGCGCAACATGATCGGAATCGCCCACAGCTCGCCGAGAGCCAGCGGCGTTATTTCCTGATACGCGCGCACGAAGCGGCTGACCGTTTCCTGGTCGACGCGTCCATCGCCGTGCGAGATCGCGTTCAGCGCGATGTCGTAGACGCGTGGCAGGCCGGCCGAGGCGCCGCGCTCGAGGCGCGGCAATTCCCAACTGTAGCGCTCGGGAAAGTGCCGCCGCGCGGTACGGATCTGCTCGTCGATCAGGTACAGGTTGTCGAGCAGCCATTCGCCGGCAGGGGTGATGCGGTGGCCGGCCTTGATCGCGTCGGCAAGCAGCGTGCAACTGTCGCGCAATACCGTTTCGTTGGCGGACAGCCGTTGCAGCAAAGTGTCCGCACGTTTACCGGCAAACACCTGATGCTCGTCAGCGAGGATGCGCCCGTGTTCTTCCATCTGCTCGGCGCTGAGCAGTTCCGCGCGCAGCGGCGCATCGCCTTCGAGCGCCCTGTCGTCGATCGTCCGGCTGCGGCCGAATCGCACGCTCCAGGATTTTAACGATCGACTCAACGCCGACATTGAAAATCCTCATGAGTGAATGTGGGAAACGGAGTGGCATCCGTCGCGCGGGATGTCGGCGCAGGCGGCCTCCCGAGCGGTGTTCCGATGCCGGAGTCAGCGTAGCCGCGACGCGTTGAAAATATCAATTCGACATGAACCGATACCTAGCGCGAACCGCCGCCAGCCGTGGAACGAAGGTGCAATTTGCTGTGGCGGCGCCCGTAGCCGAAGTAGATCGCGGTGCCGATCACGGTCCACACCACCATCAAGGTCCAGTTGTACCAGCTCATGGTGCTGAGCAGTAGTGCGCAACTGGCGACACCGAGCGTACAGATCAGCGGCGCCCAGGGCACGCGAAACGTGCGCGGCGCATCCGGCCACGTATGACGCAGTATCCACACACCTGCGCATACCGCGGAAAACGCGATCAGGGTTCCCATCGAGACGAGATCGCCCAGTACATCGAGCGGAAAGATGGCCGCGAGCGTAGCGATGCCGATGCCAGTGATCACCGTGTTGATGTACGGCGTGCAGTAGCGCGGGTGGATTTTCGCGAACACCGGCGGCAGCAAGCCGTCGCGGCCCATGATCATGAAGATGCGCGGCTGCGCGATGATCATGACCAGGATCACCGAGGACAGGCCGATGAGCGCTCCGATTTCGACCACGATGCGCAGCCAGCCCAGTTCTGCATGCGCGCGCACGGCGGTGACGACCGGTTCGGTCGTTCCGAGCTGGTCGTATGGCAGCAGCCCGGTCAGGACGGCAGCCATGCCGATGTAGAGGATGGTGCACACCGCAAGCGAAACCAGCGTGCCGATCGGCAGGTCGCGCTGAGGATTCTTCGCTTCCTGCGCGGCCGTCGAGGTCGCCTCGAAGCCGATGTAGGCAAAGAAAACCATGGCTGCGCCGCGCAGCACACCGGACCAACCGTACTTGTCCGGTCCCTGCGCCGGCGGAATGAAGGGATGCCACAAAGCCGGATCGACGTAGCGCCAGCCGGCGATGATGACGATCAGGATCAACGCGACCTTCAGGACCACCATGAACAGGTTGGCCCCGCTCGACTCGCGGATGCCCACGTAGCAAAGCCATGTCAACAAAAGCACGATGATCACGGCGGGCAGGTTGAACAAGGCACCGGTGGCGACCAGGTGGTTGTCCTTGAACGCAAGCGGGGCGTTCGTCAAGGCGTCGGGCAGGTGCAAGCCGAAATGTTCCAGCAGGCTGGTGAAGTAGCCGGTCCAGCTCACCGCGACCGCGGATGCCGACACGCCATATTCGAGCACCATGTTCCAGCCGATAAACCAGGCGACGCCTTCGCCGAGTGTCGCGTAGGCATAGGAATACGAACTACCCGACATTGGAATCAGTGTCGCAAACTCCGCATAGCACAGTGCGGAAAAGCTGCAACAGACCGCTGCGATGACGAAGGCGAGGATGATCGCCGGACCGGCATGTTCGGCTGCCGCCTGGCCGGTGATCACGAAAATTCCGCCGCCGATGACCGCGCCTATGCCGAGCGCGGTCAAACCCCAGGGCCCGAGCGTGCGTTTCAGGCACGGGCCTTCGCTGGCGTCGGCGTCGGAGAAGTCGGTTTTCTTTGCCAGCAATTGGGCAAGCATGTGAGTGTCCGGAGGCTATACGCTTTTTGCGGGTGTGACAGCCGGCTCAGCGCCGGCCAATCGCGTTTCCGAACAAATCGCCACGCTCAATCCACGTTTTCCGGCGCGATGTAGTGCGGGGCAAGTTGGCTGCGCCGATAGCCATAGAGTCTGTAGACGATCAGTCCAATCGAAGCCCACACGACAAACACGATCTTGGCGGTCGGGCTGAGATTGAAGAACAGCAGCACGCATCCGAACACCGCGAGCGGACACACCAGCCATGCCATCGGCGTTCGGAATGAACGCGGACGCCCCGGTTGCTGCTTGCGCAGGATCAACACGCCGATCGATACCATTGCAAATGCAAGCAGGGTCCCGGAGTTTGAGGTGTCGGCAAGTTTGCCGACGGGAAACAGGGCCGAGCAGATCGCGACGACGCCACCCGTGATCATCGTGATCACATGCGGCGTATGGAAGCGCGGATGGACGCGCGACAACACTTCGGGCAACAGTCCGTCGCGCGACATGGTGAAGAACACCCGCGTCTGACCGAACATCATCATCAGGATCACCGATGGCAGCGCGAGAATCGCGGCAATGCCTATCCAGTTGCCCAAGCTGGGGAAGCCGAGCACCCGCAACACATGCGCCAGCGGTTCCTTGCTGCATACGAGGGCCTGGGAATGCACGCAGGCGGCGGCCATCTCCGGGCTTCCCGGATCGAGCGGCATGCCATTGGCGCCGAGCATGGGTTGTGCACCGACCGAACCGGCCGCGCCGTAGCCAACCAGCAGATAAAAGATTGTGCACACCGCGAGCGATCCGATCAGGCCGATCGGAATGTTGCGATTGGGATTTTTCGTTTCCTCGGCGGCCGTCGAAACCGCGTCGAACCCCACATAGGCGAAGAAGATCGATGCTGCCGCGCCGAGCACGCCGGTTCCGCCAAGCGGGCTGCCCCAGCCGCCGGGCAGGAACGGCTCGAAATTGGGGCTTTTCACTGCCGGCACTGCGATGATTACGAACATCGTCAACGCAATAATCTTCACCGCCACCAGCACGGAATTGACGCGTGCGCTTTTCGAGGTGCCGATTACCAGCAGCCAAGTAACGGCAAGCGAGATGAGGAAAGCGAGCAGGTTGAACGAGCCTCCCGTGTACAGGCCGCTGCGCAGGAATTCGGGTAGCGCCAACGCACCGGGCTGGACGAGACCGAACAAGTCGCTGTGACTGAGCAGTCCATTCATGTATCCGGACCAGCCCACCGACACGACGGAGGCGCCGATCGCGTATTCGAGTACCAGCGCCCAGCCGACGATCCACGCGAAGAACTCACCGAGGACGCCATAGGTATAGGTGTAAGCAGAACCCGACACCGGCAGCATCGATGCAAGTTCCGCATACGACAACGCAGCAAGTCCGCAAACGACGGCTGCGATGACGAACGAAATCATCATGCCTGGCCCCGCTTTCTGCGCGGCTTCTGAGGTCAGCACGAAGATGCCGGTTCCGATGACCGCTCCGATGCCAAGCAAGGTGAGTTGCAGTGCGCCCAGTTGTCGCTTCAGCGATTTCCGTTCGGCTGTCGCAAGAATCTGATCAAGCGGTTTGACTCGCCAGAAAATCATCGCATCCCCTTCGGAAGTATGCTGCGCAGGAGCGCCACGCACCAGTGGGGCGCAGCACTATCGATCGAGTCGCGCTGCAACGGTTACCCTGGCAGCGCCCGGGTAAAATACGCGACCCCGGCGAAAGCGGCAAGCGAGCAAACGGCATGACGCCAATGTTGCTTCGCCGCATTCGTGATGGCGCGAGTGCGGGGATGCCTGATCGCAGTTGCGCCCGCCGCACGCGGTGGCGCACCCGAGCGCATCAGGCCCTGCCGGCAAACTCGCCAGTCGTGGTGTTGACTACGATCTTTTCACCGGTCCTGATGTATTCGGGCACCTGAATCTCGATTCCCGTAATGAGCTTGGCTGGCTTCGGACGCTTCGTGGCCGTCGCGCCTTTCATTTCCGGTGCCGTGTCGATGACTTCCAGAATGACCGATTGCGGCAGCAACACGGCGATCGGCGCATCGTCGATCAACTGGATCTGGCAGCCTTCGATGCCGTCGGCGATGTAGCCGGACGCATCGCCGACCACGTTCGCATCAAGCGTGTACTGGGTGTAGTCCTCGGCGTCCATGAACACGAATGCATCGCCATCCATGTACGAATAGGTCACCGGACGTCGGGTGACCTCGGTCTCCTTCAAGTCGTCTTCGGCGCCGAGCGACAAGTCGAGCTTCTGCCCGCCCGGGACGCTGTACATGATGAAGCGGAACTTGACGTTGCCGCCGCGGCCTTGTGGAGAACTGCGTTCTATATCGCGAATCTGCCAGACCTTGCCCTCATGCTCGACGACGTTGCCTTTCTTTATTTCGGAAGCTTTCATTGGAAGAGCCGGGAATGGGAATCGGAATGGGGAATCGTTGGAGCACAGGGTGGATGCACGGGCTGGAGTGGGAGTCGGCGGATCGCGGCCCGGCTCTCGCTACCCGATTCCCGGCTATTTCGGGGCAAGCCGGATCGCTCCGTCGATGCGAATCGTCTCGCCATTGAGATAGCGATTGTGCAGGATGAAGGCAACCGTTTCGGCATATTCCTCGGGCATGCCCAGGCGCGACGGGTACGGCACCTGCGCGCATAGCGATGCATAAACCGCTTCGGGCATGCCATCGACCATTGGCGTGTGGAAAACGCCGGGTGCGATCGTCATTACGCGCACGCCAATACGCGCGAATTCGCGGGCCATTGGCAGCGTCATCGCGATGACACCGCCTTTGGATGCGGAATATGCAGCCTGACCGATCTGACCTTCGTATGCGGCGATTGAAGCTGTATTGACGATCACGCCGCGCTCGCCATCCTCGCCGGGGGCGTTGTGCTGCATCAGATCCGCGGCCGCCTTGGCGACATTGAAACTGCCGATGAGGTTGACCGTGATCGTGGTGGCGAACGTCGCGAGCGGCATCGGGCGTTCCTTGCCGAGCACGCGGCCGGCGCCGAGGATGCCGGCGCAACTGACGACGACATTGAGTCCGCCAAGTTTCGCCTGTGCGTCCTTCATCGCTGCCGCGACACCCGTCTCGCTGGTCACATCGGTGCGGAAATAGCTGACGGATGCGCCAAGTTCGTGCGCGGCCGCTTGACCTTTGTCGTCGTTGACATCGAGCAGAGCGATGCTGGCGCCGTTGGCGACCAGATATTTTGCGACTGCAAAGCCGAGCCCGGAGGCCCCGCCCGTGACGACGGCCTTGACCTGATCGAGTTGCATGGGATTTTCCGCGAATGAGCGTGGGCGCGGATTCTAGCAGCGCATCGGAAGCGCGCGAGCGCGGAGCCCCACTTTGTTTGCCGCGGCCCGGAGCGAACGGCCAGCACACGGGCATGATCTGTGTTTGAAAGTGGTGACGCCCGGCGCGCCCGCGTTTCGCGCACCGAATGTCCTGTTTCAACCGGAACGCGTCAACGCGGTCAGGTCAGGAAACCAAGGTCGGCGACCTGAAAATTGCCGAGATTCGGGAAAATCGTGGCAAGGTCGCAGTCGTTGACGCCGAGCCAGCGCGCCAGTGTTGCCGAGTACTGATCGCAGGAAGTCGCAGGGATCATCTGGCCGCGCTGCAGGCAATCGGGACCGTTCAAGGTCTGGTCGGGGAAAATGCCGCCGCTGACTGCGGGCGTACCGTACAGGTGCTGGCCATTGACAGCGCCGCCCATGACGAAATGATTGCCGCCCCAGGCGTGATCGGTACCGTCGCCGTCGGTGTTCAAGGTGCGCGAGAATTCGGACATGGTGAAGGTGGTAACGGAGTTTTGGACGCCCAGTTCCACCGTTGCGTCGTAGAACGCGCCGAACGCCTGCGAGAGCGTACTGAATAACGTAGGCTGATCGGCAAGCATGTTGTCGTGCGTGTCGAAGCCGCCAAGCGAAACGAAGAACAACTGCCGCTGCGCCTTGAGTGGACTGCGAACGGCAATAACCTGGGCGATCATCTTCAGCGCCGCGGCCAGCGAATTGTTCGGCGGGAACACCGTGGACAGTGTGGGCGCTTGCGCGAGCGCGCCGGTCATCGTGCTGTAGTAGTCCATGGCATCGTTGAAGGTCGCGGCGTACGTGCGCGTCAACGGATCGGGGTAGGTCTGCTGCAGCAGATCGTTGAGCGCCGCCAGTTGTGCAGCATTCGCGCCGCCGCTGTAGCCGCGCAGGGAAGTGGGTCCGGACGAGGTGATCGCGTACGGTTGCACACTCATTCCGGCCTGCAGGCGGTTTTGTCCCGATAGTGAGATCGAGATCGGAATCGTCGCTCCGGCATTGAGCACGTTCAATCGATCGGCGACCAGTCCGCCCCAACCGACCGATCCGTTAGCCGTCGGCTGTCCGTATTGCCACTGCGCCTGCTGGTCGGCATGCGAGAACAGTTGCGGCGGCACCGGCGTGCCGGCCAGGTATTGCGTCTTGGTGGTCGGCTGCAGCAGCGTTCCAGTGTTGACGACGAACGCACCGCGCTGGTTATCGAACAAGCGGCCCAGTTCCGTGCAACTGGGATGCAGGCCATAAGTGTGCCCCGCGGGCGCGCCGAGCGCGTTGATTGGCACCAGCGGATCGGTGATCGCCATCGCGCCACGCGAAGCGGCGTACACCGCATGCCGCGCGCTGTCGCTTGGAATCAGCAGGTTGAACGAATCGTTGCCGCCGGTCAGAAACACGCACACGAGTGCCTTGTAATCGCTTACTGGTGGATAGGACGGACAGCCAAGACTTGCGCCGAGCGCGCTGTTGATCAAGCGCAGCTTGGAGAACAGCGCGCCGGCGCTCGCGGCGGCAAGGGCGGCACAAGCGGTGTGGCGCAGGAAGTCGCGGCGGTTGCGGGAATGCGAGGTCGTCATGGCACGCTCACTTCTGAATCGCAAATTCGGGGGAGGCGAGCAGTACTTGCAGCGCCGCGGTAACGCGCGCTTGCGGATCGCTGGCCGGAAGCTGCGAAAGCATCGTCGTCAAGGTCGTCTGCATGTGTGCGCTCATCGCGCCGACCATCAGGTCATGATCGAGCTGCGCCACCAGCGCAGCGGGGTCGGTCGCCAACGCGGCGAGGGCGCGCAGGTCGACTGCGATTGTTGCATCGGTGTTGGCTGGATTGCCCAGATACGCCATCGCGCGACTGCGCAGATCGTTCGTGGCGGTGAAGGCGGAGCTCTGGTTGATGATCTGCAATTCCGGGCCGTACAAACCAGCATCGCCCAGTTCGCCAGGCGGACGGTAATCGGGAAGGTAGAAATTGAACACCGAAGGCGCGCCGAGCGGAATCTGCTGGTAGGCGAGGAAGTTCGTCGGGCTGAATCCGTACATTCCGTTCGTCGCGGCAGCGTTGTAGTAGCGATACAACGCGGTCAATTTCAGCAGGGGCTCGCGCACCTTGCCGAACACGTACGGCGCCGGCGGAGACGGCGCGTTGTAGCGCGCTTCGGGATCGAGCAGCACGGCCTCGATCACCGCGCCGAGATCGCCGTAGACGCCCTGGCCGTTGTCCGTGAACACTGCGGAGACGCGCCCGATGTACGCTGGCGACGGGTTGCTGCTGGTAAAGCGCTGGATCAGTTGACGCGAGATGAACGGCGCGACGTTTGGATGGTTCGCGAGGATTTCGAGCCCTTGCACAAGATCGTTTTCGCAACCGTTGTGTGCTGGTAAAACTCGCGCATCGGAACCGGCGCCGTAGTTGCCGGCGTAGCTGAGCAAGGTCTTGGCATCGTTTTCGTCGTGGTATTGGTCGTAGCAGATCATCGGTGCGTAATCGGCTGGCGTCCATTGCGTACGCGTCGGGTTGCTGTTGAAGCCGCTGGTGTAGCTCCAGCCGGTGAACACCTGTGCGTACGCGCTGACGGTCGACTGCGGATAGGTCGGAATCGGCAGACAATCCGGCGCGTTCAGCGGATTGCAATCGGCTGGATAGACGGGCGAAAAATCCGGATGGCGCAATACCAGACCGATCGAGAACAACTGCATCACTTCGCGCGCGTAATTTTCGTCCGGCAGGGTGCCGAGCTGCGCATCGGGCGCCTTGTTGCGCCGATAGGTCAGCATCTTGCCCATTGCCGGGCTGCGCGTGACGTCGTAGAGCAACGTGGAATACGTGCCGGCGTGATAGACGTTGTTCGCGTCGTACCAACCAGCGACATCGCGCGCGAGGGTGTCGTAGAACTCGGCGAGCGCGACTGGATCGCCCTGCAGCATGCTCTGCGCGTACGTCACCACCATGATCTGGCTGAAGGCCCAGGCCATGCGCTGACGCAGCTGGTCCGGCGCCGTAATGGACGCCTTCAGCCATGCTTGCAGGCGATCGTTCTGTCCCGGATTCTTCAGTTGAGTAATGCCGTCCACCTGCTCGACATAGGGTCGTTCGAGTGAGGCGGGCAGCGACAACTGCTGCGCGATCCATTCGCGAAAGCCAACGCTGCGCAGATGCGCAATCTCTGTTGCGGTCGGGCCAAACGTGGCCATGCCCAGGAAGCGTGCAGCCTCGGCATCGCTGGCCGGGGCGTCGGCGATTTTCTCGAAACCCGAACTGAACAGTTCGTCGTAAGCCCAGGCCGGCGCAGGCGCGATCACCAGCGCAGCGAGTATCAGCCCCGACAATGCGCGACATGGACGCCACACTCCAAACGGGCGCAGCTGGTGCGACCATCGCAACGTCATGGAATGCACGGCAATCTCCTAGGTTTCGGGACGACGCGTGAGCTGGCGCGAATATGCCCGTTCACGCGTTAAATCGAAGACTAAAAACGCGCGCGCGCCGGATTGGTTGACAACTCGCAAGCAGGCTCAAGCTTGCATTACCCTGTCATGGCGGTTTTCCCACCCACGAAGCCGAATCATGAATGTCGACCTCAATGTCGTCGCGACAAGCGACACGCTGTTGATTGTCAGCGGGATCGCGATGGCCGAAGCCGGCAGCGTCGACGCGAAGTCCGCAACACGAATTGAAATTCTTCATCTGCAGGGGCCTTCGACATGATCAGCGGGTTGCAGGGGCGTATTGCGCTGGTAACTGGTGCGTCCTCCGGAATTGGCGAGGCCACTGCGCTCGCGCTGGCGGCGCAGGGAGCGCACGTTGCCGTTGCCGCACGCCGTCGCGATCGCCTCGATGCGCTGGCTGCGCGCATTGGAGCCGCGGGCGGCAAAGCATTCGTCGTCGTCGCTGATTTCGCCGTGGAGACGCAGGCGCAAGTCGCGGTCGCCGAAACCGAGGCGCACTTCGGTCGCCTGGACGTCCTCGTCAACAATGCTGGCGTGATGTACCTCGAGCCCATCGACAGCGCCGATCTCGGACGCTGGCGGCACATGCTCGAACTCAACCTGCTCGGCTTGATCGCGGCCACCCAGGCCGCCTTGCCTGGCATGCGTGGTCGCCACGACGGCCACATCGTGAACATCGCCTCGACCGCTGGTCGACTCGCGTCCGCGAACGCGGCGGGTTACGCAGCGACCAAGTTCGGCGTAGTTGGATTCTCCGAAGCGCTGCGCAAGGAAGTTTTCAAGGACAACATCCGCGTGACGGTAATCGAGCCCGGCGTCGTTGAAACTGAGTTGCGCGACCACATCGCGCATGCGGACACGCAGAACGCGATCAACGCATGGGCCGATTCGATGCGCCAGCTCAAAAGCGAGGACGTTGCGAACATGATTGCGTTCTGCGTGTCGCAGCCCGACCACGTCAACATCAACGAGGTGCTGATGCGGCCGACGGACCAGGAGCGTTGAGCTCGTTGGTTGGGACGCATTTGCGAACCCACCGCGGCTTGGCCATCTGGCGCCAGCTCACCCGGCCTTTTTCTTCGCCAGCTTCAGCCAGGTATCCACGACCGTATCGGGATTGAGCGACAGCGATTCGATGCCTTGATCCATCAGCCATTCGGCAAGGTCCGGATGATCCGAGGGACCCTGGCCACAGATGCCGATGTACTTGCCTTTGCGTTTGGCCGTCTGGATGGCCATCGACAGGAGCTTCTTGACTGCCGGGTCGCGTTCGTCGAACAGGTGCGCGACGATGCTGGAATCACGGTCGAGGCCAAGCGCCAATTGGGTCAGGTCGTTCGAACCGATCGAGAAACCGTCGAAGATATCGAGGAACTCGTCGGCCAGCAACGCGTTCGACGGGACTTCGCACATCATGATGATCTTTAGACCGTTCTCGCCCTGCACGAGGCCGTTCTTCCGCAGCACCTCGACGACCTTGCGACCTTCATCGAGTGTGCGCACGAATGGAATCATCACCCAGGCGTTGGTCAGGCCCATGGTGTCGCGAACCTTCCTCATGGCACGGCATTCGAGTGCAAACGCGGCGGCGAAGCTCGGATCGACGTAGCGGCTGGCGCCACGGAAGCCGATCATCGGATTTTCCTCGTGGGGCTCGTAGCGCTTGCCGCCGATCAGGTTGGCGTATTCGTTCGATTTGAAATCGGACAGGCGCACGATGACCGGATTCGGTGCGAACGCAGCGGTGATTGTCGCGATGCCTTCGGCGAGGCGATCAACATAGAAGTCGACCGGACTTGCATAGCCAGCGGTCCTTTCATCGATCAATCGTTTGGTCTCGGCATCTTGCTGCTCGTACTCGAGCAGCGCTTTTGGATGCACCGCGATATGGCTGGCAATGATCATTTCCAGCCGCGCAAGGCCGACGCCGGCGTTCGGCAGCATCGCGAAATCAAATGCGCGTTCGGGGTTGGCGACGTTCATCATGATTTTCAGCGGCGCCGGCGGCATTGAATCCAGGTCGGCGGTGATGCGCTCGAATGCGAGCTGGCCCTCGTAGACAAAACCGGTGTCGCCTTCGGCGCAGGAAATCGTGACCTCCTGGCCGTCCGCGATCGCGTCGAGGCCGTTGCCGGTGCCGACGATTGCCGGCACGCCCAGTTCGCGCGCGATGATTGCGGCGTGGCAGGTGCGTCCGCCGCGGTTGGTGACGATTGCGGCGGCGCGCTTCATCACCGGCTCCCAATCGGGATCGGTCATGTCGGCGACCAGCACATCGCCAGGCTCGACGCGGGCCATGTCCTTGATCGAGCGGATCACGCGTGCGCGACCTGAGCCGATCTTCTGGCCGATCGAGCGGCCTTCGACCAGCACGTTGCCACGCTCCTTGAGCTGGAAGCGTTCGATTTGTGTCGCGTGACCACGCGACTTCACGGTTTCCGGCCGCGCCTGCACGACATAGAGCTTTCCGCTGGCGCCATCCCTGGCCCACTCGATATCCATCGGGCGGCCATAGTGTTTTTCGATCACCAGCGCCTGTCTGGAAAGCTCGTGCACGTCGGCATCGCTGAGGCAGAATTTCGCGCGATCCGCAGCCGGTGTTTGCTCGATCCGCACGCGTTCGCCCGGTTGGTCCGAATACACCATGCGCTGCTGCTTGGCGCCAATCTGGCGGCGCAGGATGGCGGGTTTTCCAGCCAGCAGGGTGGGCTTGTAGACATAGAACTCATCCGGGTTCACCGCACCTTGCACGACCATTTCGCCAAGACCGTAGCTACCGGTCACGAACACGGCGTCGCGGAAACCCGATTCGGTATCGAGCGTAAACAAGACTCCGGCCGCGCCGATGTCCGAGCGCACCATCAACTGGATGCCCGCAGAGAGAAATACGTCTTCGTGCTTGAAGCCGTGATGCACGCGATAGGCGATCGCCCGATCGTTGTAGAGTGAGGCGAAGACTTCCTTGACCTTGTGCAACACGTCGTCGATGCCGACCACGTTGAGGAAGGTTTCCTGCTGGCCGGCGAACGAGGCATCCGGTAGATCTTCGGCAGTGGCTGACGAACGCACGGCGACAGCAATATCGGTGGTGCCTGCATCCGCGCACAGCTTCTTGTAGGCATCGCGGATTGCCTGATCGAGATCGGCGGGCAGCGCGGTATCGACAATCCAGCCGCGAATCTCGGTACCTGCCTTGACCAGCTCATCGACGTTCTCCACATCGAGCGTGGCAAGCCGATCGAGGATGCGCTTGGCCAGCCCGCTTTTTTCGAGATAGTCCTGAAACGCCTGCGCAGTCGTGGCGAAGCCGCCAGGAACGGATACGCCGAGCTTGGCCAGGTTGCCGATCATCTCGCCGAGCGACGCGTTCTTGCCGCCGACCTTGGCGAGATCCGACATGCGCAAGGAATCGAGCCAAAGGACCAAATCGCTCAAGGGATGCTCCGGATGAAAAGGCCGGCTGGCCGGCAAGCCGGCAATTTTCGGGCTTCGGCGGGAGCGGGGCAAGTTTTGTCTTCCATCGCCGCTCGCTCTGAGCGTTCGAACTGAAGCACGGCTAAAGCCAAAGTGCTGCGCGCTGGCTTAGACTCGGCCCCGGCTTTCGATCCGGACCAGCCATGCGCCGCACGATTTTCTATGTTTCCGACGGCACTGGCATCACCGCCGAGACCATTGGCCACAGTGTGTTGACCCAATTCGATTCGGTGGATTTTGAAACCTATCGTCTTCCCTTTGTCGATGCCGAGGACAAGGCACACGCCGCCTCAGTGCGCATCAAGACCACTTACGCGCAAACCGGCGCGCGTCCGATCGTCGTCAACACCATCATGGACAAGAAGCTCAGCGACATCGTCGCCGAGAGTGGCGCGTTGATGCTCGATGTGTTTGCGCCCTTCATCGGACCGCTCGAAGCGGAACTTGGCGCACCGCGCGCGTCGCGCGTGGGCAAGGCACACGGCCTGACCGATTTCACCGAATACGAGGAGCGCATCAACGCGACGAATTATGCGCTGACTCATGACGATGGGATCGATGTGAACTATGCGGACGCCGATGTGATCCTGGTTGGCGTGTCACGCGTGGGCAAGACGCCAACGTGTTTGTACATGGCGTTGCACTACGGCGTGAAGGCGGCGAATTATCCGCTGACCGAAGAAGACCTCGAACGTCTGGAACTTCCGAAGAGACTGGTTCCGCATCGTCCCCGCCTGTATGGACTCTCGATCGATGCGCAGCGTCTGGCCCAGGTGCGCGAGGCGCGCCGACCCGGCAGCCGGTATGCCGAGCTCAAGCAGTGTCGCTGGGAACTGGAGCAGGCCGACAAGCTGTTTCGACGCGACAGCATCGCGGTGCAGAACACGACGCACACATCGATCGAGGAAATCGCGAGCAAGATTCTTTCGCAGCTCGGCATCGAGAAACATTTGTTCTAGGCATCACTGACCGAAAAGGAGTTCGAGCAGGCCGGTGAAAAAGTCGCAATCCCGCGAATCTTCCACGAGTTTCCGGATTTCACCCAAGAAAGCCCAGGCGCATGCAGCGCGCCAGCTGAACGAAGTGCGCAGAGGTTGTTGTCAAATAAGAGTGTCTTAAGGCGTTCCTCCTAAGCTGGCAGTCCAACCCCATAGGAGATCGCGCATGAACACCCGACTGATTTCAATCCCTCTCGCGGCACTACTTGGCAGCCTGTTCTGTGCGATGGCTGTCAACGCGGCCGAAACTCAGCAGCAGCTTCAAGCCGAAGCGAAGATCACCGAATCCGCAGCGCGTGCCACAGCGTTGACACGCGTTCCCCACGCAACCGTCCAGAGTTCGGAACTGGAACGCGAGAACGGCAAGCTGATCTGGTCGTATGATTTGCAGACGCCGGCGACGAAAAACATCACTGAGGTGGCGGTCGACGCGATCACAGGCCAGATCGTCAATGTCGACGTGGAAACGCCGCAAGCCCAGGCAAAGGAAATGGCGGCCGACAGAATCAGCGGCGAGACTGGCAAGCACTGATAGCGCCGGGAACGATTTCAGGTTTTTTTCGATCATGCGAGCGAGGCACGTTGCCTCGCTTTCGCTCGTGAGATCGATCGATGCAGTGCGCGGGCTCGGGAAGATGCATCGTGGCGATTGATTTCGCTGCTGCCCACGGGCTGCTGCTCACCGAGCGTGGGCAAGACAGTCGCGCGGCGACGCGCTTGCAAGTCAGGCAGGGAATCCCATCTTAGCCGGTCCGGCGCGGTTGCATAAGACTATCGACGCGTCCTACCCGCGCTTATGATCGATCCATGTCCGCCGTCCTCGAACATCCCCAATCTTTGCTGCCGAGCCGCTTTGCGTGGCTGATGGGGCTGCATGCGGAAAATTACCACCGTCTTGCGCGTCTGTTTGGGCCACACGAGCTTGCGATCGGCAGCTATGTCTCGTCGCTCGATGACGGACTCGACGTGCGCCTGGATGTGCTGGAGCGCCATCGCTACACGCTGGATCTTCATCTGACCTATTGCTTTATCGACAGTGAGACCGGCGAAAGCGCGCCGGCGGCACAACTTCGCATGTATCACGACGCGCACATGGCTGAAGTGCTCGACTGTCGCGCTGATCGCCGGCTCATCCGCGCAATCGGTCCGCTGCAACCGGCGCGCAGCATCTTCGCGCAACGCGTGCGAATGAGTTCCTTCCTCAATCGCTGGCTCGAATATCTGGCCGAACAGGGGCATTCGATTGGTACGCTGGAGCCCGCGCAAGCGGTCGGATCCGCTCTCGCGACAAATTTGCGTACCCAACCTGATCGCATTCCCGAATGAGCCGCTGACAGGCCCCAGCCAAAAAAAACCCCGCGCAAGGCAGGGCTTTTCATTGGAAATGGCGGAGCGGACGGGACTCGAACCCGCGACCTCCGGCGTGACAGGCCAGCATTCTAACCAGCTGAACTACCGCTCCGCGTTGTGAAATCCGGCACACCTGTGCCGCCTGACAAAAACCGGATCCTGCTGATCCGTATCGCCTTCACTTTCCTGGCGTCCCCAAGGGGATTCGAACCCCTGTGTCCGCCGTGAAAGGGCGGTGTCCTAGGCCTCTAGACGATGGGGACGCATAGGAAAACCGATCCTGAAACTGGTGGAGCCAGCCGGGATCGAACCGGCGACCTCTTGCATGCCATGCAAGCGCTCTCCCAGCTGAGCTATGGCCCCGTGAGAGGCGCGAGAGAATAGAGGTCGCTCGCGCTTTCGTCAACTTAAATCGCCCTCAATTCGTGGATGTCTTGCGTATCCGTCCGAACAGACCGCCTCGATTCACGCTTTCCGGCGCGAGCTCGGTGCTTTCCCGATCGATGTAGCCGATCGCATGATAGGCGTTGACGAAGTTCGCCACATCGGCAATGGTCGCACCGCTGTGTTCGGCGACTTCATCCAGCGTTGCCGCCTGCTTCAGCATCACCGTAGCGATGCGGAAGTGGCGCGGAAACTCGCGTTCGCTTTGCGGCCAGCGCGACAGCTTGTAACGCGCGTTTACGTCGAGTGCGGGGTCAAGATATCCATCGCCGCGAATCAGATGCGAAAGCCATTTCAAACGCAGGTACGGATGCCCCGCCATGGTGGCCGCTTCGGCAACGAATTCCGGGTTGTCCACGCTCTTCACGTCCGCGGGTGACAAAGCCCGCGTACACCAATCTGTGAGCGCCTTGAGCGTCGACGCGCAGTACCAGATGCGTTGTGCGGGATCGAGCAGCAGCGTTGGAAGACCATCGGCAGCCACGCGCAGGAGTCCCTTGAGCGGCGAGTCCACTTCCAGCAGGTCGGCCAAGTAGAGTTGGCGCGGCGCAGCGGGCGCAGCAGATGGCATTGCTGCTGCAATCGGTGCGGCTGGCCTTGCGACGGGTTCGGATTGAGTGGGCGGGACAGGTGCCTTGATTTTCGCGCGCACCGCTTGCGGCCCTTCCACGGACTCGACCGCCGGCGCGGAATAGGTTTCAGCTTTGTCGCCAAGCTGCGTGCTGATGCGATTGAGCAGATTCACCAGATCCACGGCGGCGACAGGATTGCGCAGCCACAAATCGCTGTCGTAACCATCGGCGGATTTCGTGCAGGCGGCAACGAGGCGGCCGCTCGAAGCGGCCTTGAGCCAATCCATATGGCCATAGATCGAATCGGCGTCGATGATGAGCAGGTCGGCGCTGCCGATATCGGCTGGTCGCCAGTACGCAATGAGTTGCGTCTCCTGTTCCTGGAGCAGCGTGACAATGCGCGCCGTGACATCGGCTGCGGCCCCGACGACACAAACGGTACGAGTTTTCGGAGTATTCAAGGGAGTTCCCAGGGTGGCGAGCGCGATATACGAAGCAAATAACATGCCGCCGATGGCCAACGCAATGGTTGCGGCGCGGCCGGCTTGTGTACGCTGACGGGCGCGAAACTGACGGCCAGTGTCAGCCTTCGACGATCATCTCGGCCTCCGGCGCCGGTTCGACCCGTTCGCGCTGCTGCATCGTCCACAATTGAGCGTAGCGGCCGGGCGTCGCGAGCAGCTCGTCGTGCGTGCCACGCTCGACAATGTGGCCGTGCTCGAGAACGAGAATCTGGTCCGCTCCGACAATGGTGGAAAGTCGATGCGCGATGACCAGCGTCGTGCGCCCGCGCGCGATGGCCGCAAGTTCGCCCTGAATGATTTTCTCGGTACGCGTGTCAAGCGCACTGGTCGCTTCGTCGAACACCAGGATGGCTGGATTCTTCAACACCGTGCGCGCGATCGCGACGCGCTGTTTCTCGCCGCCGGAAAGTTTCAGACCGCGTTCGCCGACGCCGGTCTCGTAGCCCAGCGGCAGTGATTCGATGAAGGCGTGAATATGCGCCGCTTTCGCTGCCGCAATGACCTCTTCGCGACGGGCATCAGGCCGACCGTAGGCGATGTTGTAGTAGATGGTGTCGTTGAACAGCACCGTATCCTGGGGGACGATGCCGATGGCGGCGCGCAGGCTTGCTTGCGTGACCGTTCGTATGTCCTGACCATCGATCGTGATGCGACCGCCACTGACGTCGTAGAAACGGAACAGCAGGCGCGCCAGGGTCGACTTGCCCGCGCCGGTGGTGCCGACCACGGCGACCGTATGCCCGGCTGGAATCTTGAAGTCGACGCCGCCGAGGATCGATCGCGCCGCGTCGTAGTGAAAGTCGACGTGCTCGAAATGCACTGCGCCGCCGCGCACGGCCATCATTGGCGCGTCTGGCGCATCGGCAACTTCGCGCGGCTGGTCGAGCAGCACGAACATGCGTTCGATATTGATCAGGGCCTGCTTGACCTGGCGGTACACCACGCCCAGATAGTTGAGCGGAATCGAGAGCTGGATCAGGAACGCGTTGACCAGCACGAAATCCCCCAGCGTCATCGCGCCAGCGACGACGCCCGCAGCCGCGCGCCACAGCAGGGCGGTAAGTCCGAGCGCGATTATGCTGGCCTGGCCGATGTTGAGCACCGCCAGGGTTTTCATGCTCTTGACGGTCGCTTCCTCGTAATGGACAAGGCTTGCGTCGTAGCGACCGAATTCGTGGCGTTCGTTGCCGAAGTATTTGACCGTCTCGTAGTTGAGCAGGGAGTCGACGGCGCGTTCATTGGCCTCGGTATCGGCTGCATTCGCGGCCCGGTAATAGCGCATGCGCCATTCGGTGATCGAGAACGTGAAGGCAATGTATGCGACCAGCGTCGCCAGCGTAATGGCGGCAAAGGTCCAGTCGAAACGCGCGATCAGAATGGCGCAGACAAGTGCTACTTCGAGCAGGGTGGGCAGGATCGTGTAGATGGTCCAATCGAGCAGGTCGGAGGTTGCGCTCATGCCGCGCTCGACATCGCGTGCGACGCCGCCGGTGCGCCGGTCGAGATGGAAACGCAAGGACAAGGCATGCAGATGCTCAAAGACGCGCAACGTGATTCGGCGCGAGGTCCGCGCCAGCACGCGTGCGAACACGATCTGGCGCAGTTCCTGGAACAGCGAAGTCGACAACCGCAGTGCGCCGTACGCAAGCAGAAGCATCAGCGGAATCAGCAGCGGTGTCGGCTTGAGGTCGAGCTTGTCGATCAGCTCTTTCATGACCAGAGGCACGCCGATGTTGGCCAGCTTGGCCGCCACCAGAAAAATCAGGGCCGCGCCGACGCGCAGACGGTAGCGCCAGACCTCCGGCCACAGCCGGCGGATCACGGACAGAGTGCTGGCGGTTGTGGCTTCGCTCATCGTGCAATCTGGTCCTGGGGCGGGCGGCGCGGTGGCGATCTGACGTGGGGTCTCGCCGCGCAAATGGCAATGCGCTGTCGCCGGCGTATGATGCGGTCCACTTTTGAACGGAGCAACGATCATGCGTCCGATCCCTGCGTTCGCAAGCGCGTCAGTGTGCGCGTTCGTGCTTTCCGGCGGTTTCGCGCTCGCCGCTCAGGATGTTGCCAAGTCCACCGTGCCGATGATGCGCGAACATGCGCCTGCGCAGGCGAAGGTTTTCATCGTCTCGCCGAAAGATGGTGCAACTGTCGCGCAGGACGTGGTGGTCAAGTTCGGCGTGGAGGGCATCGCGCTGGCACCGACCAGTGCATCGACGCCGGACAGCGGCCACCATCATCTGTTGATCGATGCCAAGGAACTGCCGCCGCTGGACGCGCCGATCCCGAACGACGCCACGCACAAGCATTACGGCAAGGCGCAGACCGACGACACGATTCACCTCGAATCCGGCACGCACACACTGCAACTCGATTTCGGCGACGCCAGACACATGCAGTTCGATCCGCCGCTGGTTTCGGAGAAGATCACGATCCATGTAATGCCGTAATCCCTCGCGTCGCCATCCGCGCTGCTGCGTCAATTGTCGGCGGGAGCGGTTTGCCGATGAAGCCGCCGCTGAATTCGAGTCGATGGGCCGTCAGCGCTTCGGGGTTTGCGCCGCGGCAAGGTCCACCGCGTAGGTCGCCGTACCGTCGCCGTTGTCCTTCAGCCAGCGCACATTGTCGAGGCCATCGGCCTTGGCAAGGTCGAGCTTGGCCGTCGCGGACGTGAACAGGATCGGGCCGGCAGTCTCCACCGGCGCGAAATGCCAGTTGCGGTTCGAGCCGTCGTGAGCGCGTGTCAGATGCCTTTGCGCACGCACCCAGTCCACCGCCGCTCGCGCGATAGTTGTTGGTCACCACTATAAACGTCTGCGCGGCATCCACAGGTTTGCCCAGATAACGCAGGTTCGTGATGCGCATGCCCGTAGGCTGCGTCACATCGATCGCATAGGTGAGACCGCCCTGGATCACATCGAAGTTGTAACCGGAGAATTTTCGATTGACGAGTTCCTGCGCTTCGCGACGTGTCGGGTCGATGCGGTTGAAACGTTGCGCCGAGCGTTCGAGCCAGCCTTTCAACACCGCGCCGTCGACCTTCACCGCGGTCAACGTGTTCGGGTACAGATACAGATCCGCTGCATTATGGATCGCGAGCGGGCCCGCCTCGATGTCGGTGTAGTCGTTGGCCCCGCTGAAGCCCGTCTTGAACGGCGCTGCGGCGGAGAGCACCGGAACGTTCGCGTATTGCGGCAGGTTCCTTTCGATGTAGCTCGTCGCATAGTCGTGCTGCGCCATGTTGACCGGCTGCAGCGCGGTCACGTCGCCAAGTTCGGCGAAATAGCTCGTCATCGCAAAATCACTGTCTCCGATCGGCGTCGACACGTAGGCGATTGTTGCCTCATGCACCGGTTCGATCAACGCATCGATTGCCGGATCCGGTGCAACGAAACTGCCGTCCGTCTTCTTGATATCTCGCACTTCCGAATGCGTCGCGGCCGCATCGATTGTCCAACGGCCATTGCGTTGCACCAGCGCAAGTTCGATCACGCCGAGGCTTTTGCCCCAGAAATTGCCCATCACGGCTGGCTTGCCGTGGATGAAGCCGCGCTGGTTGTCGACCTCGGGCAGATTGTTGAAGCGCGATTTGGCATTGTGCGGATCGGGAAACGGCGCATGCGAATGGCCGAGCAGCAGCGCGTCGATCCCGGGTTCCTGCGACAGGTACCAGTTCGCGTTTTCCATGGCGCTGCCGTAGGGCGACACGTCGATGCCGCCGTGCGAGATTGCGATCACCAGATCGACATTCTGCGCGCGCAATTTCGGCAGATATTCGCGTGCGGATTCCACCAATCCTTTCGTATATATCTTGCCTTCGAGATTGCGCTTGTCCCATTGCATGATTGGCGGCGGTGTGAAGCCGATGATGCCGATGCGGATTGGCGCCTTGATGTCGTGGCCCTCGGCATCGCGCAGGGTCAGCGTGCGATCGAGCACCGCGTACGGCGGATAGATCGGCTGGTTGTCGCGCACGCTGAACGCGTTCGACAGGACCAACGGGTAGTGCGGGCCGGCACAATGGCGCGCTGCAATCCCCTCGACATTCATTGGTTGGTTGGTCACCTGGGCGAGAAACGGCAAGCCGTAGTTGAATTCGTGGTTGCCGATCGTGCCGCCGTCGTAGCCAAGCGCATCCATCGCGCGATACATCGCCAGTTCCTCGTTGCAATCGACGGGTTTCACCAGCGCTTGATAGTCCGCCAACGCGGTGCCCTGGATCGTGTCGCCGGCATCAAACAGCACGCTGTTGGCAAATTCCTTGCGCGCCTGCTTGACCAGGGTCGCCATGCGCTCGAATCCGATGCTCCTGTCCTCGGCGAGCTTGTAGTAGTCGTAACTGAGGATGTTGGAGTGGATATCGGTCGATTCGAGGATCGCGAGCTGCGCGCGAGCGCCCTCGGCGGCACGCGCGGCGGGCCTGCTCGACGGCGCTGATGCACAGCCGCACACAAGCAGCAGTCCAGACCAAAGCAAGGTGCGAAGGAGTGTCGGCATGGGCGGGCGTGTCGATGGGTCGATTGCGTAGTTTGCAGCAACCGGACAACGATGGCATATCGGGGTGTTGCCCGTTGATACGTACGGACAGGCGCGTATCTCACCGCGCTGTAGCGTCACAACAGGATCGGGGTTGTCCGCTTCGGCCGAAGCGCCGGGCGCCAGCAGCAGCGCTGCAACGAATCAGTCCGGCCTTGGCATTGGCAAAAGGCGGCAACCCGGTGGACACGTCGCGCACAACGATCGGCAACCCTGATGCACAACGTGTATGCGTCAGGACGGGACAGGTCCGGTAAACTTGCGTATCGTAAATCAAGCCTTGTTCGCGAATGACCGTCCGCACCCGCTTCGCTCCCAGTCCCACCGGCTACCTGCACATCGGCGGGGCGCGCACCGCGTTGTACTGCTGGCTTGAAGCGCGTCATCGCGGCGGCCAATTCATTCTGCGCATCGAGGATACCGATCGGGAGCGCTCGACTGAAGCTGCGGTGCAGGCGATTGTGGATGGCATGAACTGGCTCGGCCTTGTCCACGACGAGGGCCCGTATTACCAAATCCTGCGCATGGATCGCTACCACGCGGTTGCGGCCGACTTGCTCCGAGCGGGCAAGGCGTATTACGCCTACGAATCGAAGGAAGAGATCGAAGCGATGCGCAGCGCGGCGATGGCTGCGGGCACCAAGCCGCGCTACAACGGCTTCTATCGCGACCAGAACGAGCCGCTGCGGGACGATCCGAACCGCGTACTGCGCTTCAGGAATCCGACTTCAGGCAGCGTCGTGTTCGAGGACAAGGTCAAGGGCCGCATCGAATGGAGCAACGAGGAACTCGATGACTTCGTGCTGATCCGCTCCGACGGTTTCCCCACCTACAACTTCGCGGTCGTCGTCGACGACATCGACATGGCGATCACCGACGTGATTCGCGGCGACGATCACGTAAACAACACGCCGCGCCAGATCAATGTTTATCACGCTCTGGGTGCTGCGGTGCCGAGTTTTGCGCATCTGCCGATGATTCTCGGCGCGGACGGGCAGAAACTCAGCAAGCGCCACGGTGCGGTCAGCGTGATGCAGTATCGCGACGACGGATTCCTGCCGCACGCGCTGCTCAACTATCTCGTGCGTCTGGGTTGGTCGCATGGCGATCAGGAAATTTTCTCGCGCGAGGAAATGATCGCGTTGTTCGACGCGACCAATGTCAACAAATCGGCGTCACGTTTCGATCTGGAGAAACTGTCGTGGATGAATCAGCAATACTTGAAGAACGACGATCCGCGCGAGATCGCGCCGCATTTCGAATGGCAACTGCGCGCAGCCGGCATCGATCCGCGGCAGGGCCCCGACCCGGCCGACGTGATTGTCGCGTTGCGCGATCGTGCAAGGAC
>CAJDTR010000007.1_pt1 | contig 44839 bp, 42 predicted proteins | sample 7389891 | NCBI WGS metagenome assembly CAJDTR01 (sample SAMEA7055657, study PRJEB34461) | soil metagenome | biome: terrestrial ecosystem; feature: Peninsula; material: soil | place: Antarctica | collected 2016 | reverse complement strand
GAGCCTTCAGCCAGTGCTTCGCTGACAGTAGCATAAGGCGGAGCGCGGCACCGCGTTGGTGCCTTGGACGCCCCACGAGCGCGTTGGCGATCGCATGAATCGGCCTTTCTGGCTGAACGGGCGTGCTCGAGAGCGTGGGGAGTGGCCGATCGCGTCGCTCGTCGATCGAGGACGCCGCGCATTGCGGACGCTCGCGACCGCTGTCCTACTTCGTCAGCTTTTCCAGCAACACATGCTGTGCGCAATGAGGCGCGACATCACCGGCGACCACTCGTGTGTAACTGCCGTCCGATTCTAGGATCCAGGCCTGCATGTTATCGGCCAGATAATTCGCCAGCGACTCCTCGTACACCCGTTGGGCAAGCATGGGATCGCGGATTGGAAAACAGGTCTCGATTCGGCGCATCAGATTGCGCTCCATCCAGTCCGCGCTCGAACAATAGATTTCCGCCGCATCGTCGTTCTGAAACCAGAACACCCGGCTGTGTTCGAGAAAGCGACCGATGATCGAACGCACGCGGATGTTGTCGGAAATGCCGGGAAGCCCAGGCCGCAGTGCACACGCTCCGCGCACGATCAGGTCGATCTGAACGCCGGCCTGAGACGCTCGATACAGCACTTCGACCACGTTTTCCTCGTTGAGCGCATTCATTTTGGCGATGATGCGCGCCGGCTTGCCCGCTTTCGCGTGCTCAATCTCGCGCTCTATCTTCTGCATCAAACCCTTGTGCAGCGTGAACGGCGAATGCATCAGGCATTTGAGCTGGATGATCGGGCCGAGCCCCGACAATTGCAGGAACAAAAGATGCGCATCCTCGCCAATGTCGGGATTTGCCGTCATCAGACCAAAGTCGGTGTAGAGGCGCGAGGTGATCTGGTGATAGTTGCCGGTCGACAGATGCGCATAACGACGCAGCACGCCGCTTTCGCGACGCACGATCAGGAGCATCTTCGCGTGCGTCTTGTAACCGACGACGCCGTAAACCACCTGCACACCCGCTTCCTGCAAATGGTTGGCCAGACGCAGGTTGGCTTCTTCGTCAAAACGTGCACGCAGTTCGACGACGACAGTTACATCCTTGCCTTGACGCGCCGCTTCGATCAGGTGATCGACCAGCGGTGAATCGTTGCCGACCCGATACAACGTCTGCTTGATCGCCAGCACGTTCGGATCGACGCTGGCTTCGCGCACCAGTTCGATAACCGCATTGAATGATTCGAACGGATGATGCAGCAGGATGTCGCGCTCGCTGATGGCCTCGAACAGACTGCGCTCCTCGACCACAGCGGGCAGAATGCGCGGCACGAACACCGGGAATTTGAGTTCCGGTCGATCGACCTGGTCGTAGATCGCATTGACGCGATTGACGTTGACCGGCCCTTGGCAGCGATATACCTCGGGATCGGTCAGTCCGAAGTTTTGCATCAACATGTCGGCGATCGGTTTTGGGCAATCATCGGCAAGCTCAAGGCGAACCGGCTTGGCGTAACCGCGCGCGCGCAGTTCGTCGCGCAGTGCCAGGGCGATGTTCTCGACCTCCTCGTCGTCGACGAACAGTTCGCTGTTGCGCGTCACGCGGAATTGGTACGACCCTTTCACCTGCATGCCCGGGAAAAGTTCTTCGACAAATTCCTGCAGGATGTGCGAAAGAAACACGAAATCGTAGGGCGCCTCGGCCACCTCGGGCGGCAATCGGATGATGCGCGGTAGAGAGCGCGGCGCGCGTACCAATGCCATGTGTCCTTCCCGGCCGAACGCGTCCAGTCCTTTCAGCACGATTGCGAGGTTGAGACTCTTGTTGAGAATGCGCGGAAACGGGTGCGCGGGATCAAGTCCTAGCGGCGACAAAACCGGCAGCACCTCGTTGCGGAAATATCCCTGCAGCCAGCGACGTTGCTTGACGGTCCAGTTGTCGCGTTTGGAGAACCGCACCCCTTCGCGTTCGAGTTCCGGCAACAAGGTTTCGTTCCAGAAATCGTACTGCGCCTTGACCAGCACCAGGGCGCGCTCGCGAATGCGTGCCAACACTTCGCTCGGCGGCATCCCATCGGGTCCTGGCCTCAGTTCGCCTAGAGCCGACTGTTCGCGCAGCATGGCCACGCGCACTTCAAAAAATTCGTCGAGATTGGTGCTTGAAATGCACAAATAACGCATGCGTTCGAGCAAGGGCACGCGCGCATCCTGCGCCTGCGCAATCACGCGGAAATTGAACTCGAGCTGGGCCAGCTCGCGATTCAGATACAGGCCGGGGTCCTTGAGGTTCTGTGGCACTTCACGATTCATGCAGCGATCCGAACGGTGATCTTCATTGGAGGTTGGCACGTTGGGCTTACCGGGCAGTCTAGTAAACGAATCCTCCTGCTGCACCCGCTTCTGACCCTCGTCCGACAGCGTGAACACAAGCAACGCCGAGGGCAGAGCGCCCAGCGCGCGCCCGAGTGCACGATTGACCGCACTCAATGTGTTTTTGCACGTGGTCACCGCAGGGCAGCACCATCCGGGCGCGTCATGACACGGCATTGCAACGGCCATGGTTGCGCCATGATGGCATGCGTCCCCCAACTGCGCTGGCCGGCAGCGTGCAGGCAACACTGCTCCCGGTTGCGACGCAGTCATTACAAATTGCAGATTTGTTGTGACTCCCGGCATGCCCGGCATCCCGATTAACCGGCGTGCAAGCGAAAGGCCGGCAGCAACGAGTCGGGCGTGGTTGCCGCGCCGCGTTTGCGCAATTCCAGTACGGCAGGCGTGAGTTGGGTGATGCGCGCATCAATGCGACTGCGCTGGTAATAGGTAAGGTCGGTCTGCTTGGACAACGCCTTGAGTTGGTTCAACGCGTCTTCCGCGTGTCCAGTCAGATAGGCCGCTTCCGCGTACGCTTCCGCTGCGCGCACCTTGTCGCCGGCAAGCTGGTTTGCACGCGCGTAGCTTTTTTGCAGCTCCGGATCGTCGGCGTGGCGCTCTACCAGCGGACGCAGCAATCCCAACGCGGCGCGCGCGCTGGCGGAATCGGCGCGCGCCAGCAATGTGTCGGAATAGCTGAGCGTGACCGCACGGTTGCCCGGGAAATCGCGGTTGAGCTGGGCATAGACCTTCAGTGCATCGGCTGGGTTGCCGGACTGTTCCTCGGCATGCGCGAGCGCCAGGCGCAAGACCGGCGAATTTGGTTGCTTGGCGGTCAATTTTTGCAGTTCAGTGACAGCGAGCGCGGGTTGGCGTGTCTGAAGCAACGCCAACGCGTATCCATAGTGATTCGCTGTCGTGTCAAACGCAGGATTGTCACGCAAGTTGTCCGCGTAATACGCGCGCATGACGGTCGCCGATCCCGCACTCAGCACTCGCGCGCGTTCGCGCATGAGTTCGAAATACGCTTCACCTTGATTGATCGCCGGGTTGGCTGGCGTAACAGGCTTGGGCGTGTTGCGGTTCATCCCCGGCAGCAGGGCCGACGTGAGAACCGCCGCATCCATGGCCGCGGTGTTCTTGGCGCGGACATCGCTCGCTTCGTCGTCGAGCTGGGCAGCACGCTCTTTTGCTTCGGCAATACGCTTGGTGTCGAGCGGATGATCGAGCAGGAATTCCGGTACATCAGCACCGTTGACACGCATCATTTTTTGCAAGGTCATGAAGGCGCCTGCCATCGCCATTGGATCGAAACCCGAGCGTGCCAGGGTCTGGATGCCGACGCGGTCGGCCTCGGCTTCCTCGCCGCGCGTGAAATTGATCTGGTGCTGCTGGATCAGCGACGTGCCGGTCATGATTGCAGCCATCCCGGCATCATCGGTGCGGTGCGCCGTTGCGATCAACACACCCAGCATCGCGAGCATGATAGGCACCGACATCTTCTGCGTGCTTTCGAATGCGCGCAGGATGTGCTGCTGTTGCACATGGGAAATTTCGTGTGCGAGCACACCGGCCAGTTCGTCCTCGCGCTGCATGGCAGTGATGAGGCCCGCGTTGGCCGCAACGAAGCCGCCCGGCGCGGCGAACGCATTGATCTGGGCGTCGCGCACGATGAAGAATACGAACGGCAGATCCGGCCGCTCGCTGTTGGCGACCAAGCGGTAACCGAGCGCGTTGATGTAATCGTCGAGCAAGGCATCGTCGAGCACGAGGTTGTATGCGCGCATTTCCTGCAGCATCGCGGCGCCGTAATCGTGCAGGTCCTGCGGCGACATGATGGCCGCAGCAGAACTGCCGATATCCGGCAGCTTGATGTCCGGCTCACGCGCGCCCGCAAGCCCCGTGATGCAGGCAACGGTCAATAGTGAAACGCCACGCAAAAGACGCATCGAAGAACTTCCGCAAAGGCTCTTTGACCACCATAGCGCGTAGACGTTCCCGCTGCCACGCTTCGTTGCGCAGGCGCCCAAGCACGCACTTCGTGCGCGTTCATGCGCGAGCCTGCATGACGCAGCCGATGTCTGGGAATTGAACAACGATGCGCTGCTACACGCGCTCTGCCGACTGCCGTGAAGCTCACTTGAAAGTCGACCAGGCACGCTCCACTCTTGCTTTGTCTGCCAGCGAATGAGCGCCGCCATGAACCGGGTTGAAATCTATACGACCGCGATCTGTCCCTATTGCGCGTCCGCCAAGCAATTCCTGAAACAGAAAGGGCTTGGCTACGAGGAGGTTCGCGTGGACACCGATCCTGTGCGGCGGGAGGAGATGCTGACGCGCAGCGGCGGGCGCCGCAGCGTGCCGCAAATCTTCGTCAACGATACCCATATTGGCGGGTTCGACGATCTCGTCGCCGCAGACCGTGCCGGGCGACTTGGCGAGCTGATGGGCCAGCCCAAATGAGCGGCAAGGGTGAGTTCAACGCATTCCGGCAGCGCATGAACGAGCGCATCCTCGGTCAGGACAATCAAGTCGTGCGGCGCTTTTTCGCGCTCGATACGCAGACCTACAAGGCCGGCGCGCTCGATGTGAAGACCAAGGAAATGCTTGGCCTGGTGGCGTCGCTGGTTCTGCGCTGCGACGATTGCATCAACTACCACGTTGCCCAATGCGCCGAAGCGGGCGTCAGCGAAGAGGAGTTTTTCGAAGTGTTCAGCGTCGGCCTGGTCGTCGGCGGCTCGATCGTGATTCCGCACTTGCGTCGCGCCGTCGATTTTCTCGATCAGATGCCAAGCGAGCAACAGGCGTCGCCAGCTTCCAACGACACCTAGCTCAGCGCGGCACGCGCACCAGTTTCACCGGCGCCCCATTGCTGCCACGGCCACGCAGGTGGTCAAGACCCACCTGATCGAAATCAGCCACGGGAATCGACGCGACCGACAAGGTGCAGATATCCGGATGCTGCGAATCCTTGCTCGACAGACGACAATCGAGGCTGGCATCGTTGGCCGAATCGGCCAGGTGGAAGGTTTCCGCATCCTGACTGCTTGGGTCGGAAAACTCGAACAGCCTTGGTGGCCCTTTGTCGTCCGGCACCAGCACCCACTGGCCGCTCCAGGCAACGCTCACCGGACCGTTGGAAAAATGCGTACGCGCCAGCAGCAGGCTGCGCACCTGCGTGTCGCGCCCACCTTCGCTACGAACGAGCCATGCGCGTGCGCGCGTTGGCGAGAGAAATTCAAGTTCCAGTCGCGGACCTGCCTGCGCGGAAGGTTGCCCACCGACGGGCGCAAACATCGGGTCGCCGTTGGCGAGTTGGACGAGTGCAACGTGCGCGACGCGGCCGCCCGCGCGGGTGCTGCCGAAATACCAGGTTGGGGCTCCGCTATCGCCGAACCCGAACAGGCCGACCGCAAGTTGATCCCCCTGCAGTTCGATGCTCGCACCATTGCCGGCCGCGGCGGGACCCGTCTCGACGTCCGCCTCGGACCACCAGAACCCGTTTTCAGGTCTGGGGGCCGCCGCGGGCGCAGTGGTATCGAGCAGATGGAACGCGACCAGCGTCGTGCCGCCTGCAAGGGTTGCATACACCCGTACGCGATACACCTGACCCGGCAGGATCGGCGTGCCGGTACTGGCGGCAGGATCGATGCGCAATCCGAACGGCTGCGCGTGTTGGGCGTCGCAATCGGTCTGCGGCGTGGCCAGTTCGATGCTCAGATCGCTGCCGTCGAGGGTGATGCGGTCTACCTTCGGACTACAGCGCGCTGCCGCGCTGCCGAAAATGACCAGTTGCGGTGTCGCGTGCGACGTCGCAACAGCGTTCTGCAGGACCACTCGCTGCACCGTGGGAAGGAGATTGGTGGCGTGCGCGCTCACGCTTGTCGCCACGACGAAAGCACAAATCACGGCTGAACGCAGCGCACCAGCGAGCCGCTTTCTTGTACGACGCGGGGACATTCACCGATAATGCGCGCCGACGCCCGTTCGGGCAAGTCGATTCAGCTTAAATCCTGCCAACGCGAGGCACTTGCGCGCGCGCGGAGTGCGCGTGGGCCGCAGGGCATGCCTTGAGCGCCGGCTCACATTTTCATTTTTTGCGCGCGCGGGGATTTGCTGGGCACCAGAAGGAGTTTTTCAGATGAGCAAGACCATTGCGGTGATTCGTGGCGACGGGATCGGTCCGGAAATCATGCATGCGACGTTGCGCGTGCTCGAAGCGATTGACGCTGGCCTGGACTACGAATTTGTCGAAGCCGGGCTAGCAGCGCAGGAGAAGTTCGGCGAGCTGTTGCCGCAGGCGACTCTGGCTGCGATCGCACGCCACCGCGTCGCACTCAAAAGCCCGCTGACCACACCTGTCGGCGAAGGATTCAGCTCGATCAATGTCGAACTGCGCAAGCATTTCGATCTGTATGCGAACGTGCGCCCGGCGATTTCGTTTCCGAACACGCGTTCGCGTTTTCCGGAAAACGTCGACCTCATCACCGTGCGTGAAAATACGGAGGGCGCCTACATCGGTGAAGGCCAGAATGTCAGCGATGACGGCGCGACTGCTACGCTGACGCAGAAGGTCACGCGGCGAGGGTCGGAACGCATCGTGCGTTATGCGTTCGATCTGGCGCGGCGCAATGGTCGCAAGAAAGTAACGGTTGTGCACAAGGCGAACATTCTCAAATCGACGTCGGGCCTGTTTCTGAAGGTTGCGCGCGAAGTCGCCGCCCAGTACCCGGAAATCATCTGCAACGAATTGATTGTGGACAACTGCTGCATGCAGTTGGTGATGAAGCCAGAGCAGTTTGACGTGATTGTCACCACCAATCTGTTTGGCGACATCATTTCTGATCTGTGCGCGGGTCTCGTCGGCGGCCTCGGCCTCGCACCCGGCGCGAACATTGGTGTCGATGCAGCCATTTTCGAGGCGGTGCACGGCTCGGCGCCAGACATCGCCGGCATGGGCATCGCCAATCCGTGCGCACTGCTGCTCGGCGCCGCGCAGATGCTGGATTACCTCGATCAGGCCGACAAGGCAAATCGCCTGCGCGCGGGAATCCGCGCCACCCTCGCCGCGCGCGATCGGGTGACCCCCGATCTCGGCGGCAATGGCCGTACCGAAACATTTGCCGATGCGATCATCGGGCGTTTGAACGACTGAGATTGGCGCGGACAGGTTGTGTTTCACGATTGCGCGACGGCGTGCTGCGGCGTGATGGTGACGTCCGCGTCGGCCACCTTCGATCTATCGCGCAGCCAGATGATCGAGCACGCGCAATGCGCCCTTGCCGGGCCGATAGCCAGCGGCGAGCGCGCGCTGCACGAAGTCGATCGCTTGCTCAACCGCATCTTCGAGCGGCTGACCTCTCGCCATGCCGGCGGCGATTGCGGACGATAGCGAGCATCCCGTGCCGTGTGCCTCACCGGGAATGCGCCGATTGTGAAACCAGTGTTCGCCGGTTGCCGTCAGCAGTAGATCGCAAATCTCGTTGCCGGCAAGGTGACCGCCCTTCAGCAGAACCGCGCGCGTGCCTTGATCGAGCAGTTCTCCAGCCGCCTCGCGCATGTCGGCCGGTGTGCGGATTGTCCGATCGAGCAACTGCTCGGCTTCGGGAATGTTCGGCGTCAGCAGGGTTGCGCGCCCGAGCAAATGGCGGCGCAGCGCAGCGGTGAGAGCCTTGTGCGCCAAGCGCGCGCCCGTTGTCGCTACCAGCACCGGATCGAGGATCACGGGCATTTTCGGATAGCGGGCCAGTCGTTCCGAGACTGCGCGCGCGATTGCCGCGCCCGCGAGCATGCCGATCTTTACCGCCCCGATGTGGAAATCACCAAGCACCGTGTCGATTTGCGCGCGCAATATTGCAACGGGGATGGTGTGGATGGCGGCAACGTGGCGGGTATTTTGCGCAGTCACAGCCGTGATGGCGCAAACGCCGTGCACTCCGAACGCGGCAAAGGTGCGCAAATCCGCCTGAATTCCGGCGCCTCCGCCTGAATCGGAACCGGCGATCGTCAGCGCGATCGGCAAAGCGTCGCGCTTCGCGGATTTGTCTTGGTTTTGCACCATGGGGTCGACGTTGTTCGCTCCCATAGAATGGCAGAATGGGATCCTGATAATCGCAAAACAGCGACGCTTGACTTCTGTTGCTTTTTAACCATAATCGAGACGGATTTCACCACAATTGTTTCCATCACCGCAGCCAGGGGCCATGCAGCGGGCAACAGCAACCGCAGGGAGATGGGTGGGAGCGCTAAGCGCAGGGCTGGCGCTCCCATTTTCTTTTATGACGCACGCAACGACGCTGGACGCCCGCTTCCCGGCTCCTTCAGCGGACCGGGCGCACAGCGTCAGCGCAATCGTGGATGAATCTGCCCTTTCGCGTTGGCATGCCTACGCGCTCTCCAGCATAACGCCCCAATTTTCCTGGGCTGTATTGCCAGTGGATATCGCCGCGCCACGTGTGCTGGACAACTACTCAGGAACGGTCAATCGCTCGCCGCTGTTCCAGGCCCCGCAGGGTGCAGCGACCCATCTGGGTCTATCGATCGCAACCGGCACGATTTCTGACACTCCCAGCGTGCTGTCGAGTCAAAACGCGCATTTGATCGGGCTGCCCCAACCGGGTTTGCAACGCACCGTGGTTGCGCCAACCTTGACCGGCAATTGGGGCGAGCACGGCAGTGCGCGTCTGACCGGCGTGCTTGCATACCAGCGGTTTGCCAGCATGGGCCTCGGCACCACAGCCGGTGGCTCCGATGGATGGGCTCCGCCACCGCCCAGACTTGGCGACAGTTCCTACGGCGCTGGCGCTCGACTGGATATCGGCAATGCCCTCAGCGAGCGTCTGAGCTGGAATATGGGTTACCAGTCGCGCGTCGCGATGGGCGCGTTCGCAAATTATCGCGGCGTATTTGCCGATGCCGGCGACTTCGACATTCCGGCCAGCGCAATCGCGCAGCTCAGCTATGCGCTGACACCACAGATGGCCGTGGATATTGGTGTCCAGCGTGTGATGTACAGCGCGATCACGCCGTTCGCCAGTGCGAATCTCCCGGTTCGGTTTCTCGCCCTCCTTGGAGATGGATCAAGCCCCGTATTCGCATGGCGCGATCTCAATGTGTATAGCATCGGCTGGACATTGCGCGACGAGGATCTTGGCAACTTGCAGTTGCGCTACACCACGCGCCAGCAACCTGTACCTACTTCGCGTTTGCTTGAACGCGCGCTCGCAACCGCAAATGACATGGTGTCGCTTGGCTGGTCACGCGGATTCGGTGACCGCTCAAACCTGAGTTTTTCGGCGAGCTACGCCACTTCGCCGTATTACATCCTGATGCCGACCTACACATCTCGCGACAACGCGACGGCCAGCCAGTTCGAGTTCGAAGCGCTCTGGTCCGTGCATTTCTGAGCGCGGAAAATCGAAGCGATCAATCGCAGACAGCGACCGGACGGCCTTGGACCGTCCGGTCCGCAAACGACGATACGCCGAATCCAGCTACAGCATTTCCGACGCGTAATCAGCCAGTCGTGAACGTTCGCCTCGGCGCAAGGTGATATGCGCGCTGTGATCCCAGTTCTTGAAGCGATCGACGACGTAGGTCAGACCCGATGTCGTCTCCGTCAGATACGGCGTGTCGATCTGCTCCAGGTTGCCAAGACAAATCAACTTGCTGCCTGGACCCGCACGCGTGATCAGCGTCTTCATCTGTTTAGGGGTCAGGTTCTGCGCTTCATCGATGATGACGTAGCGGCCGAGGAAGGTGCGTCCGCGCATGAAGTTCATTGCACGAATCTTGATGCGTGACGCGAGCAAGTCGTTGGTAGCAGCGCGACCCCAGGCGCCGCCTTCCTGCGGATTGGTCAGCACTTCGAGGTTGTCGGTCAATGCGCCCATCCACGGCGTCATCTTTTCTTCCTCGGTACCGGGCAGGAAACCGATGTCCTCGCCCACCGACACCGTCGCGCGCGTCATGATGATCTCGCGATAGCGCTGTTGGTCCATGACTTGCGCAAGGCCCGCCGCGAGCGCAAGCAATGTTTTGCCGGTGCCGGCCGTGCCAAGTAGCGTCACGAAATCGACGTCCGGATCCATCAGCGCGTTCAAGGCGAAATTCTGCTCGCGATTGCGCGCCTGGATGCCCCACACGGTATGAGAACCGCTGCGATAATCGTCGACGATCTGCAGGGTTGCCTTCTGGCCGTCCAGGTGCAGCACGCGCAGTTCGACTTCATCGTCGCCCGGCAGGTACAGACTCTGGTTCGGATGCCAGTCTTCGTCCTTGCGGCGCTTCACTTCATAAAACGTGCGACCGCGTTCGGACCATGAGCGCAACTCGCCGTGACGCTCCCAGAAATCCGCGGGCAGTTCGGCCAAGCCGTTGTATAGCAGGCTGAAGTCATCCAGCGCGCGATCGTTCTCGTAGTCCTCCGCGATGATTTCGTGGATTCGTGCCTTGATTCGAAGGTTGATGTCCTTGGTCACCAGGATCACCGCTTCCTTCGGCCGCTGCGCGCGCAACGCGACGACGGCAGCAAGAATCAGGTTGTCCGGCAGAGTTTGCCGCGCGTTCTTGTCAGCCGCAATGAGCGAGGTGGTCTGGAAGTAAAGACGTCCAACCTTGGTCTTGCGTTCCAGTTGCACGCCCTGCGGCAATCGCAGTTCCACGCCTTCGTCGATGTGACGGCCATTGCCGGCGATGATGAGCTCATTGAGAAAACGGCTGACCTGACGCGCATTGCGTGAAGTTTCGGAGGTTCCTTTCTTGGCTGAATCGAGTTCCTCCAACACGGTCATCGGCATGAAAACGTCGTGTTCCTCAAAACGGAACAGGGCGGTCGGATCGTGCATCAATACGTTCGTGTCAAGTACGTATATGCGCTTGCCTCGGGTCATTGGCAGCTCTCGATGGGTAGGAAGGAAGGGCGACATTGGCGCAGACGGACGTATTGCGGCGTTCCGGTATGGCCAGTCGGAACAATTGTCACGATTGGGCGACGCGATCGAGCACGGCAGCGGCGTGGCCGGAAACCTTGATGCCACGCCATTGCGCTACGAGGACGCCTTCCGGATCGATCAAGAAGGTACTTCGGATCACGCCAATATGGTGCTTTCCGTACAACGTTTTTTCTCCCAGTACGTCGAATGCGCGGCACCAGCGCTCATCTGTATCGGCAACCAGCGGAAACGGAATTTCCTGCTTCTGGCGGAACTTGACGTGAGAGGCGATTGAATCGCGCGAGACCCCGACGATATGGCAATGATGCTTGCGGAAGGCGCCGTAGAGGTCGCGGAAATCCTGCGCTTCACGTGTGCAGCCGGACGTGTTGTCCCGCGGATAGAAATACACCACGACAGGCCCGCCGCGCAGATCCGCAAGCGCAAGTACGCTGCCATCCTGGAGTACGCCTTCGAGTGACGCGACTGTGGTGCCCACTTCGAGCATCATCAGAATTTCATCGGGTCCATGATCGCGTCGAGATTTAGTCCATCGCAGAACTCGAGGAAATCATCACGCAATGCAGCGATATGCGTGGTCGTTGGAATGCCGATGGTTATCTGCGCCGAGAACATCTCGGCGCCGGTCTGCATCGCGCGATAGCGCGTCGAATGCAGTTGTTCGATCGTGATGTGCTGTTGCGCGAAAAATTCGGCGAGCTGGAACAGAACGCCTGCTTTGTCGGACGCCACGACTTCGATCACGTAGGGCAGCAAATTGGTCTGCTGTTCCTTTGCGCTGGTGCGGAAATGAGTGAGGCGAAGCTCGCCACCACGATCGAGTTTCGCGAGCGCGTTTTCGAGTTTTGCGATCGAGTCCCACGCGCCCTGCGCGAGCGCGAGCACGCTCAGTTCGTTGCCCAGGGTCGAAACGCGCGCTTCGGCTAGATTGCAGCCGCATTCGGAGATGCGTTTGCTGATTGCCACCAGGGGCGATTGCGAAGCTGCGCTGAAGGCGCTGATCAGCAGGTAATTTTCGTTCGATGCGGGACGCGGGGTGTTGTCGCTCGGAACCGGCGGCTTTCCTGTTTGTTTCACGATTCCTTCGTCCTGACTATGCCGCGCCGACCATCGGCGCAAGCAGGAAGAATACTGGCGAGGGCGAGGGGTCGCAAGGGAAAGTCGGCTGCCGGGACAGGTCATTTTTGAGGATGACCACTTGTTTGTGCGCAATCGATTTTGTGCAGCCGCATTACCGCGCCGGAGCCCTGGCCCGCGATGACGCAGGTTGCTGTACCATTCCCCATTCCGCACTTGCGCGAATTTGTTCTTGACCTTTTCCGGCAGCATTTGCGCGTTGGCGACGCCATTCCACGCGCGCGATGACACGCTCGACCTCGAGGCCTTCGGTCGTCTGATCGACCACCAGATCGCCGGTGGATCGCGCGCTCTGGTGGCCGCGGGCTCGACTGGCGAAGCGGCTGCGCTCGAGGACGCGGAATATTCGCGGCTGATCGAATTTGCGCGGACTCGCGTTACCGGGCGCGTTCCACTGATCGCCGGCAGCGGCCAGTCGTCGACGCGCAAAACCATCGCGCAAACACAACGCGCGGGCGCCGCTGGCGCGGCCTTTGCGTTGGTCGCGGCTCCCGCGTATGTGCGTCCGACGCAGGAAGGCATGTTCCGCCATTTCAGCGAAGTCGCCGAACACGGTGGTTTGCCAGTGATTCTCTACAACGTTCCGTCGCGCACGGCGTGTGACCTGCAGCCGGAAACGGTTGCTCGCCTGGCCCGCCACGGCAATATCGTTGGAATCAAGGAAGCGCTGCCGGAGCCGCCCCGGATGACAGCGCTGCTCGCCCTGCGTGCGCCAACGTTCAGCGTGCTGTCCGGCGACGATGCAACTGCGGCGCGCGCGCAGCTTGCCGGCGCCGATGGCGTCATTTCGGTGGCCGCGAATGTCGCGCCGCGCTTGGTCGCGGCACTTTGCGCGGCATGCGCGGCGCGTGATGCTGCGAACGTCAATGTCCTGGACCTGCGCCTGCAACCTCTTTATGCGCTGTTGAACGCTGAACCGAATCCGATTCCGCTGAAATGGTGCTTGACCCAGCTGGGCATCGGCGACGCGTGTCTGCGTCTGCCGTTGCTCGAATTCTCCCCGACGTACCACGCTGGCGGCATCGAGGTGCTGACTCGGCTTGGTCTGGTCGAGTCATCGCCTGCGGTCGGGTAGACTATGCCGATGACTGACGACAGGATGGACCTCGTGAGAAGGAACAACTTTGCACTTCCGGCCACCGTGGCCGCGGTTTTGGTGCTCGGCGGCTGCGGCTTCGTGCACAATCACTTCGGACACAAGGACGCGGAATACATCAGATCCGCGCAGGATCGACCGCTGGAAGTACCGCCCGATCTCGATACGCCGAGCACCAGCGGCGCGCTCGTAGTGCCATCTGCCAGCATGGGCAACGCGCCGTCCACTTCAGCGGCAGTGACCGGAGCGCCCTCCACGTTGCCTCCTTCCGCGCCAATCGCGCCGGGTGTGCAGGTGGGTGGCGATGGCTTGCACGTCGCCGACAGCCCGGATAGCACGTGGACGCGTGTGGGTCTCGCACTCGAGCGGTCCGGCGCCGCCACCGTGCTGAGCCGCGACGAAGCCGGACACGCTTATGCGGTCGAAACGACCGGGCGGACCACGACGAAAGCAGGTTGGTTGAAACGCGCAGTCACGTTCGGTCATGCCGGCAACAAGACCACGGCAAAGGTGAAACTGGGCGTGCGCGTGAGCGCTGATGGCGCGGGCAGTCGAGTCAGCGTTGAAGGCGCGACGGATGATGCGTCACTCGACGCAGCGCGGTCGCTGCTGGCAATGTTGCGCCAGCGCCTGTCCTGATGACCGCCGGGTAAAAAAAGCAAGCCACGGCAGACGCGATTGCGCTGCTGTGGGAGTTTATCGGGTGTCAGCGTTGCAGCAGCCCGAGCTTGTCCGGCTTGCCGTCCCATTCCTTCGCGTCGGCTGGTGCGTCAATCCGTTCCGTCAGAACTGGCCACGCCTTGCACAGTTCGGCGTTGAGCGCGATGAAACTTTCCTGGCCGGCGGGAACATCGTCTTCCGGAAAGATCGCGACTGCCGGGCATTCCGGTTCGCACAACGTGCAGTCAATGCATTCCTGCGGATCGATGACGAGGAAATTGGGCCCTTCGTGAAAACAATCGACCGGGCACACCTCGACGCAATCGGTGTACTTGCATTTGATGCAGTTCTCGGTGACGACAAAAGGCATGGTGGGTTCAAATACTTGGCGCTCCCTACGAGGTTCGAACTCGTGTTCCCGCCTTGAGAGGGCGGTGTCCTGGGCCACTAGACGAAGGGAGCGCGGGTTTGGAAATGCGAAGCCGCGTAGTATAACCAAACCATAACATGCGGCAATCCAGGGAGCATCTGCTAAGGATGAATTTGGAACGAAGCGTCATAGAAGCTGCGACGGCCGGGTCGTTCCGCGTCATTGCGCGTGCCGAACACACGATTTCACGCAAGAGTATCTCCCCCGGAGCATTGCGCGTTTTGTACCGACTGCACGAAGCGGGTTACCAGGCTTTGCTGGTGGGCGGTGCGGTGCGCGATCTCCTGCTCGGAGGGCATCCCAAGGATTTTGATATAGCGACCAATGCGACGCCCGAACAGGTGCGTGCGTTGTTCCGCAATTGCCGCCTCATCGGACGACGATTTCGTCTTGCCCATGTAGTGTTCGGGCGCGAAATCATCGAAGTGGCGACGTTCCGCGGCAGCAGCGACGACGGCACCGGCGACCGTCATCACGTCGAGGGCCGTCTGGTGCGCGACAACGTATATGGCACACTGGAGGAAGACGCGGTGCGGCGTGATTTCACGGTCAATGCGCTGTACTACGACATCGCCGATTTCAGTGTGCGCGACTCGGTCGGCGGCATGGCCGATCTCGATCAACACGTGATGCGCCTGATCGGCGATCCGGATCTGCGCTATCGCGAAGATCCCGTGCGCATGTTGCGTGCAGCCCGGCTGGCAGCGAAACTTCGTTTCGAGATTGCCGCCGAAACCGCGGCGCCGTTCGCTACCCTCGGCACGTTGCTGGCAGAAGCGCCGCCCGCACGCCTGTTCGACGAATCCTTGAAGCTGTTTCTGGGTGGGTATGGCCTCGCCAGCTTGCACGCGCTGGAACGCTACGGCCTGCTTGAACAGATCTTCCCAGCGACCGCGCGCGCTCTGGCGGATGGCGCCACGCCTTCATTCCGCCGCCTGGTCGAGCAAACGCTCGCAAACACGGATGCGCGCATACGCGAGGAAAAGCCGGTGACGCCGGCTTTCCTGTTCGCTGCGATGCTGTGGGAGCCGACGCGCCGTGTGGCGCAAGCGCTGGTGGAAGGTGGCGCGGACGCAGATCATGCATGGACTCATGCGGTCGATCGGGTTCTGCGCGAACAGGCGCAGAGAGTGGCGATTCCACGCCGGTTCACGATCGCAATAGAGGAGATCTGGGCGATGCAGCCGCGTTTCGCGCAACGCACAAAAAAGCGCGCGTTCCGTTTGCTTGAACATCCACGCTTTCGTGCGGCATACGACTTCTTGCTTTTGCGCGCCGAAGAGAGCCCCCAGTTACATGAACTTGCCGCCTGGTGGACAGACGCGCAGCAGCTTGCGCACGATGAACTTTCCGAACGCATCAGTGCGATCCCGGCGGCTGCGGCCGGCAATGACAAGCCTCCTGCGGCGAAGCGCAAACGTGCGCGGCGACGGCGGCGCAATCCGCGCCCTGACGCAACCGGCAATTCATCGACAGAACCCGGTGAGTGAAACAAGCGAAGTGCATGCGTGGATCGGGCTTGGCAGCAATCTCGACAATCCGCCGCAACAACTCCGGCGCGCGCTGGCGGCGCTGGCCAATTGTCCACGCACGCGCCTGCTGAAACATTCACGTCTGTATCGAACTGCGCCGTGGGGAATCGCCGATCAACCTGCCTTCGTCAATGCCGTCGCCGAACTTGCAACGTCGCTCTCGCCACGTGAACTACTTGAAACCCTGCTCGCGATTGAATGCCGTCACGGACGTCGCCGTGATGGCTCGCGCTGGGGTCCGCGCACGCTTGATCTTGACCTGTTGATGTATTCAGACATACGCATCGACGAGCCAGGCCTGACCGTGCCTCATCCGCGCATGGTCGAACGCGCATTTGTGCTGATGCCGCTGGCGGAGCTGGATGCGGATCTGGCGATACCCGGCGTCGGTATCGTGGGAGAAATGCTTGCGCAGCTCGATGTGAGTGGTTGTGCGTCGCTCGTAGCCACAAATGAAATGGATTCGTGCCAGTCGGTCGAACCCTGACTGCAGGTGCAACTTGAGGTCGATCCCCCATGCGGGAAATAATGCGCACCCCGTCGCCAGCGTTGCGAGAATCCATGAACGACAATGCCGCGAACGCTGCACCAGTGACGGTGCCGGAGCTGCACGCGAGAAAAATCCGCGCGCAAAAAATCGTCGCGATCACTGCCTATGATGCAACTTTGGCGGTTTGCGCCGATCTGGCAGGTATCGATCTGGTGCTGGTTGGCGACTCCCTCGGGATGGTCGTGCAGGGTCACGCAAGCACGTTATCGGTCAGCGTCGACGACATCGTCTACCACACCACGTGCGTCGCGCGCGGGTTGCGCCATGCACTGCTGGTCGCAGACATGCCGTTCATGAGCTTTCGCGATTCTGCCACCGCACTCACGAATGCCGCGCGCCTGATTAAAGAAGGGGGCGCCGCGATGGTCAAGCTCGAAGGCGCGGATTGGGTGTGCGAGGTGATCGATGCGCTAGTCCGGCGCGAGGTACCCGTCTGCGCGCACTTGGGTTTGACCCCGCAATCGGTGCATCGCCTGGGCGGCTATCGAGTGCAAGGGCGGGATGATGCGGCCGCGGACCGACTGCAGCGCGACGCGCGTCTGGTCCAGGATGCTGGAGCGAGTTTGCTCGTGCTCGAATGCGTACCAGCTGCGCTCGCCGCTGAAATCACCCGAGCGTTGCGCATTCCGACGATCGGCATCGGCGCGGGTGCGGTTTGTGACGGCCAGATTCTCGTGATGCAGGATCTGCTCGGCATCACCCAAGGCAAGCGGCCGCGATTCACACGCGATTTCCTCGCCGGGGCGCATTCGGTTGTCGATGCGATGAGGGCCTACGCCGACGCCGTGCGCAGTGGGGAATTTCCCGCAGCCGAGCACAGCTACTGATGGCCATGCGAATTGTCGAACGCGCAGCCGATTTGCACGCGCTGCTGCGCGAATCGGGGTATGCCGGCCGGCGTATCGGTTTCGTGCCAACGATGGGCAATCTGCACGATGGCCACTATTCGCTGATCGCCGTCGCGCGCGAGCACGCCGATCTCGTTGTCGCGAGCGTATTCGTGAATCCGACACAGTTCGGACCGCACGAAGATTTCGCGCGCTATCCGCGCACTCCGGAGTCCGATATCGCCGGACTTGACGCGTGCGCGTGCGATGTCGTGTTTCTGCCCACGGTCCAGGACATGTATCCGAGCGGCGTGCAGGATGCGGTGCGTGTCGTGGTACCGACGTTTGGCGATATTCTCGAAGGCGCGATTCGTCCGGGTCACTTCGACGGCGTAGCCGGTGTCGTTACCCGGCTTTTCAACGTGGTGCGGCCGGATGTCGCGGTATTCGGGCAAAAGGATTACCAGCAGTTGCTCGTCATCCAGCACCTGACGCACGACCTCGGATTTCCGATCGAGATTGTCGGTGCGCCCATCGTGCGGGAAACGAACGGTCTTGCGATGAGCTCGCGCAACCAGTATTTGAGCGCGCAACAACGCGAACAGGCCGCTGTCATCCAACACGTGCTGCAAGGAATTTGCAAGCAGGTCTGCACGGGCAATCATGCGTTTTCCTCGATCGAAACGCGCGCACAGGCGCAGCTGGAACAGGCCGGATTGATTCCCGACTACGCGGTGGTGCGTCGTGCTGACGATTTGCGCAAACCGGTCGAGGGCGACAACGCACGCTTGATAGGTCTGATTGCTGCTCGTCTGGGGTCCACGCGGCTGATCGACAATCTGATGCTTGAGGCGGGCAATGAGCAGGGACCGGGTTAAGAATGACGGACGGAACGTCCTGCGCTTTCGGACATTTAAGGTCGAAGCCGCAAACATGTTGTTTTTTACATGGGCTGTGGTAATCTTCCAACTGTCGTGGGGGTTTTTGCAACGTCAGCTGTTGTTCCCATTGACGCAGGGCGCAAATAGGTAATCGTCACTCCGATTGGAACCCTCGCTGCGGCAATCGCGCGAGGGTTTTTTTTCGCCAAAATTCAGCAGGTTGCGGCAAGTCGCCGCGTCAGTCTGCAGGCTTGCTGCAGTCGCACAACGCTATTGCTATAATCGTTCACTCGCGCGTGTTGCGCGAAAGCAACAGACGATCTGCGGGGTTTCCATGCATCTCAACTTGCTCAAGGCGAAAATTCATCGTGCCACGGTGACCCAGGCCGAGTTGCATTACGAGGGATCGTGTGCCATCGACGGTGATTTGCTTGATCGCTCGGGCATGGTCGAATACGAACAGATTCACATCTACAACGTGAATAATGGCCAGCGCTTTTCGACCTATGCGATTCGCGCCGAGGAGGGATCCGGGATCATTTCAATCAATGGCGCTGCTGCACATCGCGCGCAGCCCGGCGACATCATCATCATCTGCGCTTACGCCGGATATGAGACGGCCGAAGTGGCATTACACAAGCCACAACTGGTCTACGTTGATCGCCACAACAAGATCACCCACACGAATCGTTCGATTCCAAAGCAAGCGGCGTAGCTTTGATTTCGCGATCCTCCGTGCTCGCGAGGGCAGCTGCGACCATCGGCGGCTGCGTCTTTTAACTCAGAGCGCTTTTGCGCTGCGATTCCAGCGCCCACGCGACGTGCTCACGCACGAGCGCGGAAGGATCGTCCACGCGTGAGTGCAACGCGGCGATGACCGTTGGGGTCGCTGATGCGTTGCCGAGCGCGACTGCGATATTGCGAAGCCAGCCTTCGTAGCCGGTGCGGCGAATAGCCATTCCGGCGGTGCGGTCGAGGAATTGTTGTTCGGTCCAGGCAAACAAATCGGCGAGATTGGCGCGCTCCAGCCCATGCCGCGGGGCGAAGTCCGCTTCTGGCGTGCTCTGGGCGAACTTGTTCCACGGACACACCAATTGGCAATCATCGCATCCAAAAACACGGTTGCCGATCAATGGTCGCAACTCCTCGGGGATCGCACCGCGAAGCTCGATCGTCAGATACGAGATGCAGCGGCGCGCATCGAGCTTGTACGGTGCGACGATCGCGCCGGTCGGACAGACATCGATGCAGCGCTTGCAGGTGCCGCAGTGTGCAGTGGCCGGCGTGTCGAGCGGCAACGGTAGATCGGTATAGATCTCGCCGAGGAAAAACCACGAACCCGCGTCGCGACTCAGCAACAATGTGTGTTTGCCGATCCAGCCCAATCCTGAATTGCGGGCGAGTGCTTTTTCCAGCACGGGTGCAGAATCGGTGAATACGCGATGGCTGAAAGGTCCGATCATCGAAGCGATGCGGTCGGTCAGTATTTGCAATCGCGCGCGCAGAACCTTGTGGTAGTCGCGGCCCAGCGCATAGCGAGATATGTATGCGCGCTCGCCGTCGCCAAGCACATCCCAGGCTTGACTGATATCGGCAGGTGCGTAATCCATTCGGGCAGAAACTACACGCAATGTGCCTGGCTGCAGATCGGCCGGTCTGCTGCGACGCGTGCCGTGACGCGCCATGTAATCCATTTCGCCGTGAAATCCGGCGTCCAGCCAGTTGAGAAGATGTGTTTCATCTTCGCTCAGATCGACACCGCTGACGCCGACATGCTGGAACCCGAGCTCGGCACCCCAGCGCCGGATATCGGTGATCAGGGCGGCGCAGTCGAACGGATGCGCATCGGCACGGGCGGTTGGAGCGATCATGCGAACAAAGGAGAAGGCAAGACGCGCAGCATAGCGCGAGCGGCAGGCACCAATCGCGGCCTGTGGCGCCTCTATAATTGGAGCATGGTTGCGAAAAACTGCATGTCCTCGCTTTATACGACAGACCAGGTGCGACGCATCGATCACTCTGCGATGGAGCATCTGGGCATCGCAGGCTACGAATTGATGCAGCGCGCCGCGGCGGCGGCATTTGCAACGTTACGTCGGCGCTGGCCCGAGGCCCGGCATATCGTGTTGCTGGCTGGCAGTGGCAACAATGGCGGCGACGCGTTCCTCCTCGGCGTTCTTGCGTTGCGGGCGGGTCTGACGGTGGATGCTATCGTGCTGGCGCACGATTCGAGCGGCGATGCCCTGCGCGCGCGACTCGCCTTCGTAGCGGCGAGCGGCCGCGTCGTCGACGCCGGTGGAATCACCGCCATTGGAGATGCGGCTGTTGTTGTCGATGGCTTGTTCGGCACAGGTTTGAGCCGCCCGGTGCAGGGAGCGGCCGCGGCCTTGATCGAGAGGGTCAATGCATCCGGCCGCCCGGTGCTCGCACTCGACGTTCCCTCGGGACTCAATGCCGATACGGGCGCGCTGTTCGATGTGGCCATCCACGCCGATGCGACGATCAGTTTCGTTGCATGGAAACGCGGGTTGTTCACGGCCGATGGACTCGACTGTTGCGGCACGCGCGAGCTGGCGACACTGGACCTTGGCGATGCGCCGGATGCGGCCGTCGAAGCCGACGCGCATTTACTCGACGCCTCCCTCGCCAGCCTGCTCGGTCCACGCCGCAACAATGCTAACAAATCTACCTTTGGACATGTACTGGCGATCGGCGGCGACACCGGTACAGCCGGCGCGATCCATCTGACAAGTGAGGCGGCTTTGCGCTGCGGAGCAGGCCTGGTCAGCATTGCGACACGCCAGCAGAACATCAGTGCATTGAACGCAGCGCGCGCGGAGTTGATGGCGCATGCTGTCGACTGCGCGAATCAGCTCACGCCGTTGATTGGGCGGGCCAGTGTCATGGCGGTCGGTCCTGGGATGGGACAGGGCGCATGGGGCCGAAGCCTTTTCGATTGCGTGCTCGCGTGCGGGAAACCTTTGGTTATCGATGCCGATGCGTTGAACCTGCTCGCGCGCAATCCGCACGCATTGCCACCTGCGGTGGTCATTACGCCGCATCCGGGCGAAGCGGCGCGCCTGCTCGGTTGCGATGTCGCGACGATCCAGCGTGATCGTTTTGCTGCCGCGCGCGAACTCGCCTCACGCTACGCCGCGGTAACGGTGCTCAAGGGAGCGGGCAGCCTCATTGCCGCGCCCGATGGCCGTGTTGCCGTATGTCCCTGGGGCAATTCCGGCATGGCGTCGGGCGGAATGGGTGATGTGCTCACCGGCGTCATCGCCGCGCTACTCGCACAGGGCCTGTCGACCTGGGATGCGGCCCGCCTTGGTGTCGCGCTGCATGCTCGTGCTGGCGACATCGCAGCCGGCGATTCGCCGCGCGGTCTGCTGGCGAGCGATTTGTTCGTGCCATTGCGCCATCTCGTGAATGGATTCACCCGATGAAGGAGGCGTGGAACGTTGCCGGCGTGGACGAGGCGCAGCTCGTTGCGCTGGCTGCGAAGTTGGCGCCCGGGTCACGTCTGGAGGGCGGCGTTATCCATCTCGCGGGTGAGCTTGGCGCGGGCAAGACGACGTTTGCACGCGCCTTGCTCTTGGCGCTGGGGGTTGGTGTGCGTGTCAAGAGCCCGACCTACAGCTTGATCGAGTCGTACGACGTCCTCGATCTCGATATCCACCATCTTGATCTGTATCGGATTGCCGACGCCGGTGAACTGGAATGGCTGGGCCTGCCTGACCTGTGGCGCGTGCGCAGTTTGATTCTGATCGAATGGCCCGAACGCGGTGGCAACCTGCTGCCGCCCCCGGACCTGGCAATTGAACTCGCGCATCGCGGATCCGGACGTGACCTGTCCGTGCGGGCTTTCGGCGAGCGGGGACGAAAATGGCTTCAGGATTGGCTAGCCACCTCCGGACACTCAACGCTAGCGTTATGAATCGGCGTGTTGGACGTTTTTTCTATGGTTCTATTCACGAAGTCTCTGCAGCTAGCGGATTTGCAAGGAAAAGCTTGCTTTTTCACGGCGTTTTCTTTTAGATACGCGTCATGTGGGGATTCCGTCGCCATGGCTCGCTGATTGCCGCTGCCGCAATGTTGCTGGCGCTGGGCACGCCGGCGCGCGCAGCTCAGATCAAGAACCTGCGCATCTGGGCTTCACCTGAATACACCCGGGCCGTGTTCGATGTATCCGGCCCGGTCGACTACAAGCTGTTTGAATTGAGCAAGCCCAACCGAATCGTCCTTGACGTGCACGGCAGTGCGCTCGCTGCGGATTTTGGGGCGCCGGCGGCCAAGGGATTGTTGAAAGGCCTGCGTGCGGGCAAACAGGGCAAGGACGACGCGCGCATCGTGTTTGACCTTGCAGAAGGCGTCCATCCGAAGAGTTTTCTTCTCGCACCGGCCGACAAGTTCGGCTACAGGCTCGTGCTCGACTTCTATCCGCCCAGTGCTGCGCCGGCACCCGTCAAGAGCGTTGCCAAAATAGCTGCCGGCAAGGGCCGCAACGTTATTATTGCGATCGATGCCGGACACGGCGGCGACGATCCCGGTGCGACCGGCGCCAGTGGCGCGCACGAAAAGGACATCACGCTTGCGGTAGCGCGTGAACTCAAGGTGCTGATCGATCGCACGGCCGGCATGACCGCCGTGTTGACGCGCGATGGCGACTATTTCATCCCGCTCGAAAAGCGCTATCGCAAGGCGCGCCAGGCGAAGGCGGATCTGTTTGTGTCGATCCACGCCGATGCGTTCACAAGTAGCGATGCGCGTGGCTCGTCGGTGTGGGTATTGTCGCCACGCGGGGCCACCAATGAAGCTTCGCGCTGGCTCGCCGACAGCGAGAATCGCGCGGATCTGGTCGGCGGGATTTCGCTTGATGACAAGGACGATACGTTGGCCAAGGTGCTGCTCGACCTTTCGCAGGGCGCGACGATGGGCGCCAGCAATTCGGTCGCCCAGCAGGTGCTTGGCGCGCTGCGCAAGATCGGTCCGACCCATCGGAACTATGTCGAGCGAGCGAATTTTGTCGTGTTGCGTTCACCGGATGTGCCGTCGATCCTGGTCGAAACGGCGTTCATCACCAATCCTGCCGAGGAAGCGCGTCTGAAGAGCCCTCAGCATCGCGAGAAACTCGCCAGCGCGATTCTCGACGGCGTCAGCGAATATTTCCGTGCCTCGCCGCCACCGGGTAGCCTGATTGCAGCGGGCGGCGCGCGCCAGCGCAACAAGGCGTCGCGCTATGTCGTTGGACGCGGCGACACGCTGAGTGCGATTGCGGAGAGCCACGGTCTGACGATCGCGCAACTGCGTGCCGCCAACGAGCTCGCAGGCGAGGGCGTGAGCATGGGCGAAGTGCTGCAGATACCTTCGGGCTGAGCTTGTTTTCACTGGTGTGACCCGTCCGACAGCTCGGTCGTCCTTCACCGTTCCGCTATGATGCGAACCCGCTTCGCGGTTCCGTCATGTCGCGCATCCGTTCGCTGCCTCCTGAGCTTGTCAACCAGATCGCTGCCGGCGAGGTCATCGAGCGACCATCTTCGGTGGTCAAGGAATTGGTCGAGAACAGCCTCGATGCGGGTGCGACTCGGATCGAAATCGAGATCGAACAGGGCGGCGCTGGCCTGATCGGAATTCGCGACGATGGCAACGGCATCGACGCGGAGGATCTGCTGCTGGCGATGTCCGCACACGCGACCAGCAAGATCGCGACGTTCGAGGACCTTGAGCGGGTGGGTACGCTTGGTTTCCGCGGCGAGGCGCTGCCCTCGATCGCATCCGTCGCGCGCTTTGCGATGACTTCGCGCCGCGCGGGCAGCGACGTGGCGTGGCGAATCGAGGTTGACGGGGGCACGCGGCGTGCGGCGAGCCCGGCGCAGCACCCGGTCGGCACCCACGTCCAGGTGCGCGACTTGTTCTACAACTTGCCGGCACGACGCAAGTTCCTGCGCGCCGAGCGTACCGAGTTCGGGCATATCGACGAACTGGTCAAATCCATTGCGCTGGCCCGTGCGGGTGTGGAATTTCGCCTCAGCCACAATGGCAAGGTCGTGCGCCTGCTCAAACCGGCGCGAGACGAGGGCGATCACGCGCGACGAGCAGCCGATGTGCTTGGCGAACAATTCATCGGCAACAGTCTGCGCGTCGAACACAGTGCCGCGGGTTTGCATCTCCACGGCTGGGTGGGTTTGCCGACGGCGTCGCGCACGCAGGCCGACCAGCAATATTTCCACGTCAATGGGCGCCTGGTGCGCGATCGTCTGGTGGCGCACGCGGTGCGTCAAGCGTACGCCGACGTGCTGTATCACGGACGGCATTCCGCCTTCGTGCTGTTCCTCGAACTTGATCCGGTGCTGGTCGATGTCAACGTGCATCCGGCCAAGCACGAGGTTCGTTTTCGCGAAGGGCGCCTGGTCCACGATTTCCTCTATCGCACGCTCGATGACGCGTTGTCCGGAGCACGTGCGGGCGGACCCATTGCCGCGACAAGTGCCGTCTCTGCAGCGTCCACATTTTCCAATGGACAGCCCGCGTCGTCTGCGGCATATACGTATGCCGCACACCGTCAGGGAGGTCTCGGATTGGGCTTGCGCGAACCTCTGGCGGACTATGCGGCGCTGCTCGGCAATAACTCCTCTTCGAATGGATTTTCTGCCGGCCTCGATCGCGTTGCGGGAGCGGGAAGTGAGGCGTCCAACGGCGAGCCGGGCGATATTCCACCGCTCGGGTTCGCCCTTGCGCAATTGCATGGCATCTATGTGCTCGCGCAAAACGCACACGGTCTGATCCTCGTCGACATGCATGCGGCGCACGAGCGCATCACCTACGAAAGACTGAAAACGTCGCAGGAGGGCGAAGGCATTCGTTCGCAGATGCTGCTCGTTCCCATGACGCTGGCGATCAGCGAACGCGAGGCGGCAGTCGTCGAGGAACAGGGCGAACGTTTTGCCGCGCTTGGTTTCGATATCGCGCGCAGCGGACTGCAAAGTATCGCGGTGCGGCGCATTCCGGTCTTGCTCGACGGCGCCGATGTGGCGCAACTCGTGCGCGATGTGATTGCAGATCTGAGCGTGCACGGACACACCCGCCGCGTCGAGGAAAGCACCAACGAACTGCTCGGCACGATGGCGTGCCATGGTTCGGTGCGGGCGAATCGGCGCCTGAGCGTCCCCGAGATGAACGCGTTGTTGCGCGAAATGGAGTCGACGATGCGTTCGGGACAATGCAATCATGGGCGGCCCACCTGGGTGCAATTGGCGATTCCGGAAATTGATCGTCTGTTCCTTCGCGGGCGCTGAAATCATGCAATCCACATTGGTCACTGCCGGAAAACTCAACAGGAACCTTCCATGCTGAAAGCCCTCATCCTTGTCGCGGCCAGCGTCGCCGGAGTCCAGCTCATGTCCGCCCACGTCGACAACACGTCGTCCACCGATTACACCCGGCAAATCGAAACCTGGCGTGCGCAGCGGGTTGAAAGATTGCAGGCGCCGACCGGCTGGCTGGCCCTGATCGGACTGCATTGGCTCAAGGATGGCAACAACACCGTCGGCAGCGCGAAGGACAACGATGTTGTGCTGGCCAAGGGCCCGCCGCATCTGGGCGCGATCGTGCTCAAGGACGGCAAGGCAACCATAACTCTCGACGTGAAATCGGGTGCCACGATCGACGCTAAACCGGCACAGTCGGGCGAGTTGCTTGACGATACGCACGACAAGCCGACTACGATCGCGTTCGGCAGCGTGAGTTTTTACCTGATCGACCGCAGCGGCAAGAAAGGTCTGCGCGTAAAGGACACTGCGGCCGAAACGCGTACGAATTTCGTCGGCATCGATTCTTTTCCGATCGATCCGTCCTGGCGCATCGAGGCGAAGTGGGAGGCGTTCAAACCGGCGCACTCATTGGAAATTCCGACCGTGCTCGGCACCGTCGACAAGATGCCGGTGCCGGGCAAGGCGACCTTTACCCGAGGCGGAAAGACCTACACGCTGCTGCCTGTCATCGAAGACCCAAAGGCGGACGAGGTATGGTTCATCTTCGCCGATCGCACCAGCGGCAAGGAAACGTATGGCGCCGCACGTTTCCTTTACGCACCAATGCCCAAGGACGGCAAGGTCGTGATCGATTTCAACAAGGCCTACAACCCGCCGTGCGCGTTCACCCCCTATGCGACGTGTCCGCTCGCACCGCCGGAAAACCGCCTTGATCTTGCCGTCACGGCCGGAGAGAAGAAATATCGCGGCAGCCATCACTGAACGAAAAGTCGAGGGAATCGTGCAAATCGCGATATGGCTGGGGGCCAGGCGCGGCCCGGATACCCCTGTGGCCGCGAACTTTCCTCGCTTTTCGTGTTCCCAGACCGATCGTTTTGGCTCAGGCGTCGGCTCGGTTACACTACCCGGCTTTGGCACACTCCGGGCCCTTGATCGGGCCCAACGCCAGATTCGCAATTCACTCTGGAGACACAGCATGAAGTTTGGTTGGTCACTCGCCGTTGCGGCGCTGTTGGTAACGGGTTCTGCGCTGGCGCAGGACACGACGTCGGAAAAAGGCAAGGTCTCGTATGCGATTGGCTATCAGATCGGTTCCGGTCTTGCCGATCGCAAGATGGATGTCGATATCGCGACGGTGACGCGCGCCCTGCAGGATGCCTTTGCCAAGAAGGCCCCGGCCGTGCCGGAAGCGGCAATGAAAGATGCGCTCGGCAAGCTCGACGCGAAAATGAAGGCCGAGTCGGAAAAGGCGCTCAGCCAGAACAAGGGCGAAGCCGATCAGTTCATGGCGGCGAACCGTGCGAAGAAAGGCATAGTGGTGCTGCCAAATGGCGTGCAGTACCGTGTAATCGAAGAGGGCACCGGCAAGGCGATCGTGCCAACCAGCGAAGTCACGTTCCACGTTCGGGTCTCGCTGACCACCGGCCGCGAAATTCGCAGCTCGTTTGTGGGTGATCCGATCAAGGCCAAGGTGTCCGACATGCCAGCCATCTTCGGCACCAAGTTGTTGCCGGAAGTCATTCAGAAGATGAAGAGTGGCGATCACTGGACCATCTATCTGCCCCCGGAGGCGGCCTCGGGCAACCAGGTCTTCATCTGGGAAGTCAAGATTATCGACGTAAAATAAGATCAGGATGACATTGTTGGGTGCGGGCCATGGATGACCGATAACAGCAACCCCGTTTCATGGAAACCTCGTCTCGTGCAACACATGGCGGGGTGACGCGGAGTCCAGCTTCTCCAACGCGATAGTGAAACCCGCAAACGCCGCGCCCGACGCGGCGTTTGCATTTGAAGCGCCCGTGATGAGCAACGAATTTCCTGCACCGATACTCAGCCCCTGCAACGGCGTTTGCCGATTACGCAGCGACGGCTATTGTGCGGGTTGCCTGCGCAGCGGAGACGAAATCGCGCGCTGGATCTCGATGAGTCCGGCAGAACGCCGGCACTTGCTCGAAGACGTGCTCCCCGGACGCGGACCTTCGCGCGCATGAACTCGGACGAGAGCCATCCAGACGATGCGGTGCGCTTGCGCCGTGCCGTGCGTGGCCTCGATGATCCACCGTCTGCCCCGGGCTGGAACGCGGGAGAATTGGCCGACGTTTTCGATGACGCCATGCCGCGTCGGGCAGCCGCAGTGCTGGTGCCGTTTGTGCGACGCAAAGGATCGTTGTCAGTGCTGTTCACGCGACGCAATGAAACCCTGCGCCAACATGCCGGGCAGATCAGTTTCCCCGGCGGCGGCGTGGAGGCGGGCGATGCGGATGCGATCGCCGCTGCCTTGCGCGAAACGCATGAGGAAACCGGCATTGCGCCCTTGCTGATCGAGCCGTTTGGCTATCTCGACTGCTTCGAAACGGTGTCCGGATATTGCGTAACGCCGGTCACCGGCTTCGTCCGCGACGATTATGCCTTGCGCCTGCAGGAAGCGGAGGTCGACGACGCGTTCGAGGTGCCGCTCGCCTTCATTCTTGAACCGGCACGCCTCGCGCGAGAGCATATTCTGTGGCGCGGCCGCGAACGCGACATCTTCGCGTTTGAATGGGAAGGCCGACGCATCTGGGGTGTGACCGCGGCGATACTCAAGAACTTGCTCGACCGATTGGAGAAAGTGTGATGACTATTCGAACGCTGGTGTCGGCCAGGGAACTGGCGGCGATGCAGGCCAGCGGCGACGTGCTTGTCATCGATTGCCGCTTCGATCTGGCCGATCCAGGCAAGGGCGAGCGCGATTACGCGGCCGCGCATATTCCCGGCGCGGTCTACGCGAGTCTGGACCGCGATCTTTCAGACTTGTCCAAACGCGGCCTTGGGCGCCATCCGTTGCCGGACGACGTCGCGTTTTCAGACGTTCTTTCGCGCTGGGGCTGGCGAGCCGATCTGGATGTCGTCGCGTATGACGAAGCGAATGGCGCACTCGCGGCGGCGCGGCTGTGGTGGCTGCTGCGTCTGGCCGGACACACGCGCTCTGCCGTGCTCGACGGAGGTCTGGCGGCGTGGCGCGAAGCGGACCTGCCGCTTGAAACGGGCAAGAGTGCGCGCGAACCCACTCATGCGCAGGTCGTGTTCGATGCGCGCGACGTCGTCGGTTTCGGAGAACTCGAGCAGCGTCGCCGCGCCGGTTCGGTGTTGCTGCTCGACGCCCGCGCCGCGCCACGTTTTCGCGGCGACGTCGAACCGATCGATCCGGTGGGCGGCCACGTGCCCGGGGCGCTCAATCGCCCGTTCGGCGACAATCTCGACGCGGACGGCCGCTTCAAGAAGCAGGATGAGTTGCGCCGCGAATTCATTGCGCTCCTCGGCGCGTGCGCTCCAACCCAAGTCGCGCACATGTGCGGCTCCGGGGTGACGGCGTGCCACAACCTGTTGGCGATGGAACATGCAGGCCTCGCCGGTTCGCGCGTTTTTGCACCGTCCTGGAGCGGCTGGATCAGCGATCCAACGCGTCCTGTCGCGACCGGGCAATAGTACGGACGCGCTCGCACAATCGGCGCTTCGAGCTTCACGAACTTCGCAGGGAGCCAAAACTCCGAACGTGCAAACGTGTCTGACTTACCTGGATTTGAGACGCGCGACGAGCGCGCGCAATACGGTTTGTGCTTCAGCGGCAAACCAGCCGTCGAGAAACGCTTCGATCGGCAGCGTGTCGGGATTGGCGAATACGGCGGCGAGGTCGGCGCGTGCGAGGCGGCGGGTTTCGCCCATGGCCTGTGGCGGAAATTTCAGCAGATCCCCTAGCCAAGCGAGCGCGCGCGGCACGACGAAATCGGTATCGACGAGTTCGTCGACAAGGCCGATCGCCTGCGCCTGTTCCGATTCAAGCATCGCGCCGGCAACCATCATGCGTTCTGCGCGATAACTTCCGACGAGTCGGCGCAGCGCCGCCTGGATGCATTCGGGCACCGACAAGCCGACCTGCACTTCGTTGAGTCCGATCTTGAACGCGCCGCGCGCCATCACGCGGTAGTCGCACATGATCGCCAGCACCGCTCCGCCTGCTGGCGCATGCCCGGTGATCGCGGCGACGATCGGGATTGGTGAACGGGCGAGCGCGGCGCACAGGCCAAAAAAATCGTTCCAGAAAATGCGGAACGCATCGCGATCGAGATTCAGCAAGGCGGGTACATCGAGGCCGGCCGAGAACAAGCCAGGCGCGCCGGAAAGTACCAACCCGCAAACGCCGTCGCTCGGCGCGGATTCGACCGCTTCACGCAGCGCGCGTACGAGGGACGGGTCGAGCGCGTTGACCGGCGGACGAGCGAGACGAAGTTCGCGCACGTTATCGTGCGCAATGATATCGAGCATGGGATTAAAACTGGCCGAGCGACTATTCATCTGTTGCCGCCCACGCATAACGCACCACGTAATCCAGCGTCGCTTTTGCATTCGCCGGCACAGTGACCTGAAATTGGAGCAGGTCCGGGGTCTGCTTGTCCGGTTTCTGGCTGGATGAAAGCACACTCCAGACGCGCCAGCGGTTGGGGTGCTCGCGCACGGTGACCCGGCGAGCGACGTTTCCGGAATTGGCCAGCGTGATGCGAAAGCCTTCGTTCATTTCTCGGGCTACCTTGTCGGTGCTGAACGTTGTGCGTTCGCGCTTGCCGGACAGATCGAACGCGACACCGAGGTTGACGTCGACATCGCGTCCCTTGGAGACATCACCGATGCGGTTTTCCCCCAGCAGTTCGGTGCTTCCATCGTGATCGAGGGTCAGTACGCGCAGGTTGCCGCTGGGCAGGTTTTCCGTTGCGACGAACCTGAGCTGGCTTGCGATCGGGCCCGTGCCGTCGGGCTGGATCTCGGGCGCCAGCATGGGTTTCGGCGGAAACCAGGCACCGCCGTTTTCAAACAGCCAGGTGCGTTCGCACGGCAGCTCCTTGCCCGCATACAACGGAACCTGGGTCACGCTCGCATCCGGAAGGTCGAGGCCACCGTCGATGGCATAGCTGCGATAATCGCCGAGGGCGGACTGCTCCGGCATTCCTGCTGGCGCACTCATTGCCTTCATCGCCATCGGTCGAGGACCGCCGCTGGACTTGGCGAAACTCGGCGCGCCGGCGATCAACTTCAGCGTTGCGGCTGGATAATCGCGTCCGCTGCGATTGGCGATGCTCGCCAGAGCATCGAGCCGCATCGTGCACTCGGCGCCTTCATGCAGGAGCGCCGAGTATGCTGCCCGCCAGCCAAGGCCGGCTGTAGGGTAGGTGAGTGTAGTCAGCGTCGCGCCAGCGTGGCCGTCGACGACCACTTGCAGGGTGCTGCCGGGCAATCCAGTGCCGGGCGGAAACTCCACGCGAGAAAAATCGCGCACGTAGCTGATGCGCCCGTCGCTGCCGCGGATGCCGAGGTTCTCCCCATCGACCGCGACAAGTACGCCTTCGGTGATCAAGGTTCCGCTGCTGCCGAAAATCTGCACGTGCTCGCCGCGATGCGCGGAGAGTGCGCCTGCGTCGCCGGCGGACACCACGCGTTGCGCGAGCACATGTCCACTCTTGCCCAGATCAATCGCGACGGCTTCGGCATCCAGCATGGCCGGCAATCCATCGATGACGAGGGTCTGCTGGCCGCCGCCGAGCTGCAGCGTGCGTTGTTCGTGCACGATCGCGTGGCCATCGGCAATCGGCGCGCTGCCGCTCTCGAACAATGAATCGCTGTCGCTGCGATAGATTGTGATGGAAGGGTCGGCGGCCATCGCCGCGGCTGCGGACAGCGTCACCACGACCAGTCCGATGTTCATCGTGATGAACAGTTTGCGCTGCATGATCGCATCTCGTTTGTAAGTGGACGATGTGGCTATCATAGCGATCACGACGGAGGTTGCCATGCATCGAACGCATCGCTGGACATTGTGGCTCTCGCTTGCGCTTGCGTGGACGTGTGTAGACGCCAGCGCGGCGACCAGACTCGGCGTATTCGATGCGTGGATCCGCGCCGCCCCGCCAGGTGCGAGCATGGTTGCGGGATACGCGACGCTGAAGAACACCAGCGACGAGCCCCTCGTCATTCTCACCGTGCAGAGTGATGCTTACCGCATCGCGTCGCTGCATCAGACCGTTGTAGAGGAAGGCGTATCGAAGATGCGCGAACTACATCGGCTGAAAATGGCGCCGGGTGAAACCATTCAGCTCGCTCCGGGCGGCATGCATTTGATGCTGATGCAACCGCGTCGCGATATCGCAGTCGGCGAAAAAGTCGAGGTGCGCTTCCTGCTGTTCGACGGTTCGCGAATCGAGACCTACTTCGACGTGGTGGCGCCCGATTCGAACGGCGACTGACATGCGGCACGGATCGCAGGCGGCAATGCCACCGAACGCCCGGTGTCCGGGTTGATCCACACCATGACGATGTCACCGTCGGCATAGACGCATTCGCGGTCGTTGGCGGCAACAATGCGGTGCGCGATCGTCAACGATGTCGTACCGACACGCGTCGCAACAAGTTCTATCGCGATCTGCGCCGGCCACGCCATCTGGCGTCGGAAATTGACCTGCGCCGCAGCCACGACCGGCATCATAGTGCCGTCGACCCAGACGCCATCAATGCCGGCGAGCCATGCAAGGCGTGCTTCCTGCGCATAAACCAGAAAGGCCGCGTTGTTGACGTGGTTGAACGCGTCAAGATCGCCCCAGCGCACGGTCATCGGCACGTTTGCGATTGCGACGGCGACGCTTGACGGCGCCTGCTTCTGTGCGTTGGCGTTTGCCACCACGGCATTGGCAGCCGGATTCGCATGTTCGCGTTTGGCAGGCATGGGTGCGCGAGCGGCTTTCGCAGTCGACACGGGCTTCGCTGGCGACGACGGCGGAGCCGCTTTGCGCGGCGGCTTCAAGCGGCTTCCTTGCGGCTGCGTGAGCGGGCGGCCGTGCTCATGCCGGCAGCGGCGAGTGTGCGAGCGAGAAACTGCCCGGTGTACGAGGATGGCACCAGAGCGACTTGCTCTGGCGTTCCGGTAGTGAGGATCGTGCCGCCGCGTTGACCGCCTTCAGGCCCGAGATCGACGATCCAGTCGGCGGTCTTTATCACGTCGAGATTGTGTTCGATCACGACGACGGTGTTGCCGTCATCGGTGAGTCTGTGCAGCACTTTCAGCAATTGTTCGATGTCGTGGAAATGCAGGCCGGTAGTCGGCTCATCGAGGATATAAAGCGTACGGCCGGTGTCGCGCTTGCTCAGTTCGCGCGACAGTTTCACACGCTGCGCCTCGCCGCCGGACAGCGTCGTCGCGCTCTGGCCGAGTTTGATGTACGCGAGACCGACATGCATCAGCGTGTCGAGCTTGCGTGCCAGCACCGGCACTGGCTGGAACAGTGCGAATGCGTCCTCGACGGTCATGGCGAGTACGTCCGCGATGGTGTGGCCCTTGTAGGTTATCTCCAGAGTCTCGCGGTTGTAGCGCTTGCCGTGACAGACATCACAAGACACGTAGACGTCGGGCAGGAAATGCATTTCTACTTTTATCAAACCATCGCCTTCACATGCTTCGCAGCGGCCGCCCTTTACGTTGAAGCTGAAGCGCCCGGGCCCGTATCCGCGCGAGCGCGACTCGGGAACCTGCGCGAACAGTTCGCGCAGGGGTGTGAACAGGCCGGTGTAGGTGGCAGGATTCGAACGTGGCGTGCGGCCAATTGGCGACTGGTCGATGTCGACTACCTTGTCGAACAGTTGGAGTCCCTCGATTGAGCGGAACGGCGCCGGCTTCTCGTTCGCGCCGTTGAGCTCCGCCGCGGTGTGCTTGTGCAGGGTGTCGTTGATCAGAGTCGACTTGCCCGAGCCGGAGACGCCGGTGATGCAGGTGAACAGGCCCGCCGGAATTTCCAGATCGACATCCTTGAGGTTGTTGCCGGACGCACCGAGAATGCGCAATATCTTTTCCTGATCGGCCTTGCGACGTTTTGTCGGCACCTCGATTCGCCGCTTGCCGGACAAATACTGCCCGGTCAGCGAGCGCGGGGCGGCAAGGATCGCGTCAATTGTGCCCTGCGCGACGATCTCGCCGCCGTGGACGCCGGCGCCCGGACCGATATCGACCACATGATCGGCAAGGCGAATCGCTTCCTCGTCGTGCTCCACCACGATAACCGTGTTGCCCAGGTCCCGAAGGCGCCGCAGCGTACCGAGCAGGCGTTCATTATCTCGTTGGTGCAGACCGATTGAAGGTTCATCGAGCACATACATGACACCTACCAGACCAGCACCGATTTGCGAGGCCAGACGGATGCGCTGCGCTTCGCCGCCCGACAGCGAATCGGCCTGTCGATCGAGCGTGAGGTAATCGAGGCCAACGTCGACCAGAAAATGCAGGCGTTCGCGAATTTCCTTGACGATCTTCGTGGCGATCTCGCCGCGCCAGCCGGCCAGGGTCAGCGTGTTGAAAATGCCAAGCGACTGGTCGATAGGCAGCCCCGTCAAGGTTGGCAAGTTGCGCTCGCCCACAAACACGTTGCGTGCGCTGCGATTGAGACGTTGACCGTGGCAATCGGGACAGTCGCGGTCGCTGATGAATTTCGCCAGTTCCTCGCGCACGGCAGCCGATTCTGTTTCCTTGTAGCGTCGCTCCAGATTTGGAACGATGCCCTCGAAACGGTGCTTGCGCGTGACCGCGCCGCGCGCGCCGGTCAGGTAGCGGATGCTGATTTGTTCTTCGCCGGAACCGTAAAGGACGTGCTGTCGTGTTGCTTGCGGCAGATCGATCCACGGCGTATCGACATCGAACGTGTAGTGCTTGGCGAGCGACAGGATCAACTGAAAATAGTACTGGTTGCGCCGGTCCCATCCGCGCACTGCGCCGGCTGCGAGACTGAGCTGAGGGTTGACCACGACGCGCGCCGGATCGAAAAACTGGGTTACGCCAAGACCATCGCAGGCCGGGCACGCGCCGACGGGCGAGTTGAACGAGAACAGGCGCGGTTCCAGCTCGGGCAACGAGTAGTCGCAGATCGGACACGAAAAGCGCGATGAAAACGTGATCTCGGCAGTTTTCGAATCAGCCGCTCCTTGGCGTCCTGCGATGTGCATGGATGCACGAGTGTCGCTGGAGGCAGGATCGCCGTTGCGACCGCTCGCGGCACTTGGGCTTTCCTGCCCGGCGGCCGCTCGTGCGCGTCCTGCGCTCGCGGCACTTGGGCTTTCCTGCCCGGCGTCGAGATTCACGATCATGGCAATTCCGTCGCCATGCCGCAGCGCCGTTTCGAACGATTCGGCGAGGCGCTGCTTGATATCGGCCTTGGGACGGAAGCGGTCAATGACGACTTCCACCGTGTGCTTCTGGCGCAACGCCAGCGGTGGCAGCGCATCAAGTTCGTGAACATGGCCATCGACGCGCGCGCGCACGAAACCTTGCGCGCGCAACTGTTCGAACACCTGCGCGTGCTCGCCCTTGCGTTCGCGCACGACTGGCGCGATCAGCATGAAGCGCTTTTCCGGATCGAGCGCGAGGGTGGCGTCGACCATCTGGCTGATCGTCTGCGCTTCCAGCGCAATGCCGTGATCCGGGCAGCGCGGCGTGCCGACCCGAGCGAACAGCAAGCGCAGGTAATCGTAGATCTCCGTGATCGTGCCGACCGTCGAGCGCGGGTTGTGCGAGGTCGCCTTCTGCTCGATGGCGATCGCTGGCGACAGGCCTTCGATGTGGTCGACATCCGGCTTTTCCATTATCGACAGGAACTGCCGCGCATACGCCGACAACGATTCGACGTAGCGACGTTGGCCCTCGGCGTAGATTGTGTCGAACGCAAGCGAGGACTTGCCGGAGCCGGACAGGCCGGTGATCACGATCAACTTGTCGCGTGGCAGATCGAGATCGACATTCTTGAGGTTGTGGGTGCGCGCACCGCGGATTCGTATCGTGGCCATGCCGCATCAAATGGGGTGAAAAGGTCACTATAACAACCGGCTTGTCGCAGGGATTGCGACCGCATGCGACCATGCAGGGGTTATGGCGGCGGCGCACGGGGCAAGGCTCTCGGCCGTCAATCTGGGAGGCATCGCGGCACCCGCCGATCGGGCATTGGACATGCGTCGCCCGACGCCATTTTGTTGCCTTGGCCTGCGACTCGCGCTAGACTTCGCGGTCCTTTTCGGTCAATCCCGAAAAGTTGGCCGTTTTCAGAATAACTACAGAGGCATAGCCATGTACGCTGTCATTGTCACAGGCGGTCGTCAGTACCGCGTGGCGCAGGGAGAGACCCTGCGTGTTGAAAAACTCGTTGCCGATGTCGGCGACGAGGTCAAGCTGGATCAGGTCCTGATGGTCGGTGAGGGCGAGGGTGTCACCGTTGGCGGTCCGCTCGTTGCGGGCGCACTGGTCACAGTCAAGGTCGTCTCGCACGGTCGCGCAGACAAGATCCGCATCGTCAAATTCCGGCGCCGCAAGCATTTTCGCAAGGAAACCGGTCACCGGCAGCATTACACCGAAATCGAGATCGTCGGTATCACCGGCGGCAACAAGGCGGCGAAGGAGTAGGTCATGGCACATAAAAAAGCAGGCGGCTCCACCCGCAACGGTCGTGATTCAAACCCGAAATATCTCGGCGTGAAGATCTACGGTGGCCAGGCAGTCAATGCCGGCAACATCATCATTCGCCAGCGCGGTACGCGTTTCCATCCGGGCACCGGCGTCGGCCTCGGCCGCGACCACACGATTTTTGCGATCGTCGATGGCAAGGTCGAGTTCAAGGTCAAAGGCGCAGAATCGCGCAAGATGGTCAACGTCATTCCGGTCTGATCAGCACACGAGCGTGCTGCGACAAAAGCCCCGCTGCGAGCGGGGCTTTTGTTTTGTTTGCACCGACACCCGAGGTTCGGGATTGGCGATTGGGCAGAGCAGGAACATATTGCGGCCTTTGCCGCGACTGGTTTCAGCGGTAGCCTTCCCGAATCTCCAATCCCGAATTGCGCATCCCGGTCTCGCACATGAAATTCGTTGACGAAGCGACCATCCGCGTTTTTGCAGGCGACGGCGGCAATGGCAGCGTCAGTTTCCGACGCGAGAAATTCATCCCATTCGGCGGTCCTGACGGCGGCGACGGCGGCAGCGGCGGCAGCGTCTGGCTGGTCGCGGATGAAGGCCTCAATACGCTGATCGACTTCCGTCATCAGCGCAGCTATCGGGCGCAGCGCGGCGAAAATGGGATGGGCCGACAAATGGCCGGCAAGGGCGGCGCAGACGAAATGATCCGCGTGCCGGTCGGCACCGTCGTCATCAATGTCGATACCGACGAGCAGATCGGTGATCTCGCCGTGCACGGACAGCGTCTGCTGGTAGCCGAAGGCGGCCACGGTGGCCAGGGCAATGTCCATTTCAAGACCTCGGTCAACCGTGCGCCGCGACGTTCGATGCCTGGAAGTACCGGTGAGGAACGCGAACTCAAACTCGAGCTCAAGGTGCTCGCCGACGTAGGCCTGCTTGGATTCCCGAATGCGGGAAAATCCACTTTGATTCGCGCGGTTTCGGCAGCGACACCGAAGGTCGCCGATTACCCGTTTACCACCTTGCAGCCACATCTTGGCGTGGTCCGCATCGAGACCGACCGCAGCTTCGTGATCGCCGACATTCCCGGCTTGATCGAAGGCGCCTCGGACGGCGCCGGACTCGGCGTCCAATTCCTCAAGCACGTGGCGCGCACGCGACTGCTGCTGCATGTTGTCGATATTGCACCGCTCGACGGCATTACCGATCCCGTCACCGAAATCCGTGCGATCGAGAACGAACTCAAAAGTTTCGATCCGCGACTGCTCAAGCGCCCGCGCTGGCTGGTGTTCAATAAGATCGACCTGCTCGCTCCAGAGGAACGCGAGAAGATGGCGAAGGACATTGTGCGCAAGTTGAAATGGAAGCAGCCGTGGTATCTCGTTTCGGCCATTGCACGCGAAGGTACTTGGCCGTTATGCCTGGATATCCAGCGCTTTTTCGATGAGCAAAGGCTTGCCGCGGCGGACGCTGCGGAGCAGGGCGAGTGATGCGAGCGGACCTGGACGGTCCGCTCGAAAAAAAGCCCGCGCGAGCCGGCGGCAGTGACTCTTTAAATAGGTCGGCGTGCGCCGGCGAGCGTTACCCATTAAAAAAGCCGGCGTGCGCCGGCGTGCATTACCCATTAAAAAAGCCGGCGTGCGCCGGCTTTTTCCCGATTGCTGCGCGGCCTTGTTCAGGCGAGCGCGCGGATATGCGCGGTCAGGCGACTTTTATGCCGCGAAGCCTTGTTTTTGTGGATCAGACCGCGCGAAGCGTAGCGATCCATCACCGGCTCGGCGATCACGAACGCGGCTTCGGCTCGCGCCTTGTCCTTTGCTTCGATCGCCTTGACGACATTCTTGATCGCGGTGCGAACCATCGAACGCGCGCTGGCGTTGCGCTGACGGTGCTGCTCGGACTGGCGCGCACGCTTCTTCGCGGATTTGATGTTGGCCAAGGTAAAACTCCAGTGAAAGGGGTCGGAAAAAGACTTGAAATTATGACGCTGAACGGCCACCGCGTCAATTCGCGGGACGATAAAGCCTCGGCTCCCCGTCCAGTTGCTGGCTGTTGTGGGAGCGCCGGGAGGCGCGATGCTGTTGCGCCAAAGCACCCACTGCATCGCGGCTTGCGCCGCTCCCACCAGGCTCCCAGCTCCCAGGCCGTCTCCGCATGAGCCTCCGTCCGAGCCTGCTCCGCTCGATGCTGAGCTTCAGCGGTGGCACCTTCGTGTCGCGCATCCTTGGCCTCGTGCGCGAGATGGTCATCGCCTACGCCTTCGGCGCGAATGCGACGACGGATGCATTCTGGGTTGCATTCCGCATTCCGAATTTCCTGCGCCGACTGTTTGCGGAAGGCTCGTTCTCGGTCGCGTTCGTGCCGGTCCTGACCGAGTTCAAGGAAAAACGCAGTCACGCGGAATTGAAGGAACTGATCGCGCGCACCTCCGGCACGCTCGGCGCGATCCTGTTTGTCGTCACTGCACTCGGCATGCTCGGTGCGGGCTGGATCACCAGCGCATTTGCGCCAGGTTCGATCGATGAGCCGGTCAAGTTCGCACTGACCACCGACCTGCTGCGCGTGATGTTCCCGTTCCTGCTGTTCGTGTCGCTGACTGCGCTTGCCGGCGGCGTGCTCAACAGTTTCCACAAATTCATGCTGCCCGCGTTGACGCCCGTGATCATGAATCTGTGCATGATCGGCGCCGCATTGTGGATGGCGCCGCGCCTGCACACGCCGATCATGTCGCTCGGCTGGGCAATTCTCGCTGCGGGCATCCTGCAGCTTCTGGTGCAGCTGCCGACACTGCGCAGCCTCGACCTTCTCGCGCTGCCGCGCTGGGGCTGGCGTCATGCCGGGGTGCGTCGCGTGCTCACCCTGATGATCCCGACCCTGTTCGGTTCATCGGTCGCGCAGATCAACCTGCTGCTAGATACCGTGATCGCCTCGTTCCTGATCACCGGTTCGCAGAGTTGGCTGGCACAGACCGATCGCCTGCTCGAGTTCCCGCTCGGAATCTTCGGCGTCGCGCTTGGCACCGTGATTCTGCCGTCGCTGTCGCGGCATCATGTGACCACCGATCGCGATGGATTCTCCAAGGCGCTCGACTGGGGCTTGCGCGTCTCGCTGCTGATCTCGGTACCGGCGATGCTGGCGCTGGTGCTGCTCGCCCAGCCGATCCTCGCGACCTTGTTCCAGCACGGCAAATACACTGCGCACGATGTCCAGATGGCGGCGTTGTCGCTGTCCGCGTTGTCGTTCGGACTGCCGGCATTCGCGCTGGTCAAGGTCGTCGCACCCGCGTTCTACGCGCGCCAGGACACCAAGACGCCGGTCCGCGCGGGCGTCGTCGCGATGTGCGCGAACATGGTGATGAATGTGGTGTTCGTCGGCGCCTTGTTCTATTTCTGGCATCGCCCCGAGGATCTTGGCAATGGCTGGCTCGACTCGATTGCGCGTGTGCCCGGGCTGCACATGGGCCTGGCTCTGGCCAGCGCACTCGCGAGTTATCTCAATCTGGCCCAACTGTGGTTCGCGCTGCGTCGCGATGGCGTCTACGTCAGCCAGCCCGGTTGGGCGCTGCACCTGCTGCGTCTTGGCACGGCGTGCGTGGCGATGATCGGCGTGCTTTTGCTCGGTCTGTGGTTCTGGCATGACTGGAGCGAATGGACTGTCGGCACGCGGGCGGTCCGGCTAGGCGTACTCGTTGCAGCTGGCGGTACGACCTTTATCTCTGCGCTGTTCGCGTGCGGTTTTCGCCTGCGTGACCTGCGCGCGCAGTAACGGCGCCGGGACTTGCGGCTGCGACAGCAGCCGCGATTCAGTTGATTCCAGGTTCGGCAAAAGAGCATTGCGGCTGGCGCCGCTCCGCAAGGAAAACACGCTGCGCATGCTGCGATGCAGCGGCTATACTTTCGGGATGAGTGTGCTTTTCCGGGATACAGCGGGACCCAATCTGGCTCCGCGCGGAAGTGTGGTTTGTGTGGGCGCGTTTGATGGCATGCATCTGGGCCATCGTGCATTGCTCGCGCACGCGCATGATCGTGCGATTGTGCGGGGACTGACATCGCTCGCGATCAGCTTCGCGCCGATTCCGCGCGAGTTTTTTGCGCACGGTGCGCTAGTGCCGAGGCTGTCCACCGTGCGCGAGAAGATCGAAGGTTTTGGCGAATGCGGCATTGCGCGCGTGCTGCTTTTGCGCTTCGATGCGGCCCTGGCGGCGATGTCCGCCGAGGCGTTTATCGAGAAGGTGCTCGTCGAGCGCTCCGGCGCGCGCGAAATCTGGGTCGGTGCTGACTTTCGCTTCGGCCATGCGCGGCGTGGAAATGTGGAGATGCTGCGCGCGTTCGGCGAACGTCACGATTTCTCCGTCTCGGTGCTGCCGGATGTCGAAGTGGGTGCCGAGCGCGTCAGCAGCAGCGCGATCCGCCAGCACCTCGCCGCCGGTGAATTCGATGCCGCAGCGCGCCTGCTTGGGCGGCGGTTCACGATTGGCGGGCATGTCGTGCGCGGCCAGCAACTCGGTCGCAAGCTCGGCTACCCGACCGCGAACATTCGGTTGGGAAAACGTACGGCACCGGTTGGCGGCATTTTCGCGGTACGCGTGCACGGTATCGGTACTGCACCTCGGCCGGGTGTCGCGAGCCTCGGTGTGCGACCCACGATTGCACCCTCCGGCACGGCGACTGCGGAACCGTTGCTCGAAGCGCACCTGTTTGATTTCGATGGCGATCTGTATGGTCGCCGCATCGAGATCGAATTCGTGCAAAAGTTGCGCGAAGAGGAAAAGTTCGGCGATCTCGATGCGATGGTGCGTCAGATTGATCGCGATGCGGCTGCAGCGCGGCAAATACTTGATGTGCAGGTTCGCGCGATCGTCTAGATTTTTAGTGTTCTTCTTCATCTTGGCGCACGCAGATTCCACAATCTTGCGGCTGGCTGAAGACGGTGGGCCACGGCTTTCGCCGAGGCGATGAACAGGTTATTTTTCTCCGATCCCTTACCCGATTGCTGCGCATGAGCCACGACTACAAAGACACCATCAACCTGCCCAAGACCGATTTCGCCATGAAGGCGGATCTCGCTCGGCGAGAGCCTGGCATGCTGGCCGAGTGGGAAAAATCGGACCGCTACGGCGCCATCCAGCGACAAGTGGCGAATCGCAAGCACGCGTTCATCCTGCATGACGGACCGCCGTATGCGAACGGGGCAATCCATATTGGCCACGCGGTGAACAAAATTCTCAAGGACATCGTGGTCAAGTCGAAGCTGCTGGCGGGTTTCCGCTCGCCTTACGTGCCGGGTTGGGATTGCCACGGATTGCCGATCGAGATTGCGGTTGAAAAAGAGGTGGGCAAGGTCGGCCAGAAGGTCGATGCGGCGACGTTCCGCCAGCGTTGCCGGGATTACGCGGCAAAGCAGATCGACCTGCAGCGCGCGGATTTCAAGCGTCTTGGCGTGCTCGGCGACTGGGAAAATCCGTACCGCACGATGGATTTTCGCTATGAGGCCGACATGCTGCGCGCGCTCTCGACAATCTACGCGAATGGCCACGTGATGCGTGGCTTCAAGCCGGTGCACTGGTGCTTCGATTGCGGCTCGGCGCTGGCCGAGGCCGAAATCGAATACGCGGACAAGGTGTCGCCGACGGTGGATGTCGCCTACGACGCGATTGACCCGCGCGCGCTTGCGGCAAAGTTCGGGGTCACGATTGCCGATGACGACATTGTCGCGGTGCCGATCTGGACGACGACGCCGTGGACGCTACCAGCGAGTGTTGCGGTAACGCTTGGCCCCAAGCTTCGATACTCCTTGATAGAAGGCCCGATGCGCGGCCAAAAGCGCCAATACTTCGTGGTTGCCACGGATTTGGCGCCTATCGTTCATGAAAGATATGTGACGTTCGCTGGCGAAGAAGTGCGACCGCTCAGCGCTGCCGCCAGCAATGGCCAGTATGTCGGGGTCGAAGGCGAGCAACTTGACGGCGTCGAATTGCGTCACCCGTTCTACGACCGCGTCATCCCGATCATTCTTGGCGATCACGTCTCCGCCGAAGAGGGCACCGGCGCCGTGCATACCGCGCCGGGCCATGGCGTCGAGGACTTTAGCGTTGGTCAGAAATATGGATTGGTGGAAAAGTACTCCGCAGCCGAATTGAATCCGGTTGGCGCCAATGGCGTGTATCTGCCTGGCACGCCGATCTTCGAGGGACAGTACATCTGGAAGGCCAACGACACCATCATCGCGTTGCTCGGCGAGCGCGGTGTATTGCTGGCACACGCGAAAATAACCCACAGCTATCCACACTGTTGGCGGCACAAGACGCCGGTCGCTTTCCGCACCACGCCGCAATGGTTCATCGGCATGCAGACGGCGGGCTTGCGCGAGGCGGCGCTGAAATCCGTGCATGAGGATGTGAAGTGGTTTCCCGCGTGGGGCGAAGAACGCATTGCCGGCATGGTGGCGGGGCGTCCCGACTGGTGCATCTCGCGCCAGCGCACCTGGGGCGTACCGATCGCACTGTTCGTGGACAAGGTGGACAAGCAGCCGCATCCGCGCAGCGTCGAGTTGATGGAGCAGATAGCGCAGCGGGTGGAAAAGGATGGCGTCGATGCGTGGTATGCGCTCGATCCAGCCGAATTGCTTGGCGCCGAGGCGGCGCAGTACGAAAAGGTCAGCGACATTCTCGATGTGTGGTTCGACTCGGGCGTCACCCATTTTTGCGTGCTCGACCAGCGCAAGCAACTCGCGCGCACGGCGGGCGACAAGGTCATGTATCTGGAAGGGTCGGACCAGCATCGCGGCTGGTTCCAATCGTCCCTGCTGACCGCGACGGCAATGCACGGACGCGCGCCATACGATGTGGTGCTGACGCACGGCTTCGCGGTGGATGCGCACGGGCGCAAGATGTCCAAATCGCTTGGCAACGTCGTCGCGCCACAAAAGGTGGTTGATGCGCTCGGTGCCGACGTCCTGCGCCTGTGGGTCGCCTCGACCGACTACCGCAATGAAATGAGCGTGTCGGACGAGATCCTCAAGCGAGTCGCCGATTCGTATCGCCGCATCCGCAACACCGCACGCTTCCTGCTCGGCAATCTCGATGGCTTCGATCCGGCCCAGCACCTGTTGCCCGTCGATCAGTGCCTGCTGCTGGACCAGTGGGCCGTACAGCAGGCGCACGATGTGCAGCAAGCGGTGATTGCCGCGTATGCGCGTCACGATTTTCCCGAGATCGTCGCGCGCGTGCAGAATTTCTGTACAAACGAATTGGGCTCGTTGTATCTGGACATCACCAAGGACCGCCTCTACACGATGCAGGCTGACAGCCTTGGCCGGCGCTCGGCGCAGAGTGCAATGTTCCGCATCCTCGAAGCGATGGTGCGCTGGCTGGCGCCGGTGCTGTCGTTCACCGCCGAGGAAATATGGCAGCACATGCCCCCCAGCGCGGGACCTGAGGTTCGCGGCGACTCGGTGCTGTTCGAAACCTGGTACGACGGACTGGCTGCACTGCAAGGTTCGCCGGAGCAGCGCACGTTCTGGTCCGACCTGCTGGCAGTTCGCGCAGGCGCATCGCGCTTGCTTGAAGGGATGCGTGCCGCCGGCGTGATCGGCGCCTCGCTGCAGGCTGATGTCGTCGTTCATGCCGACGCAGCAACACAGGCGCGTTATGCCGAGGTTGCTGATGAGCTGCGCTTTTTCTTCATCACTTCACAGTTGACGCTGGCCGATCTCGCTGTGCGACCGGATCCGACCGAACGTAACGACGTCCACGGTGTGGAGATCGAAGGCGCCGAAGTCTGGATTGCCGCAAAACCGAGCGACGCGCAAAAATGCATCCGCTGCTGGCATTACCGTCCCGACGTCGGCGCGCACGCAGCGCATCCACAAATCTGCGGGCGCTGCATCGAAAACGTCGATGGGGCGGGGGAAACGAGACGTTGGTTCTGAGGCGGGCGAGCGTCCCTGTTCGTGGCGGTGGCGTGCGCTGACCACCAGGGGTCTTGCTCGACCGGACGCGGTTTCCGGGCGGCGCGGCGGACCAGCAGCTGGCACCTGTTCCCCCGTCCGCGCTTCCACTACAATGCCGCGTCTTGAAAGGCGCGCTTTTCGTTCATGCGCCCCCTATGCGCAAGGCGCGGCGCACGAATTTCGATCGGAGGTACTGGAACACATGAGCACTATCGAAGAACGCGTGAAGAAGATTGTTGTCGAGCAACTGGGCGTCAAGGAAGAAGAGGTCACGCCGAACGCGTCGTTTGTGGACGATCTTGGAGCCGACTCCCTTGATACCGTCGAACTCGTAATGGCGCTCGAGGAGGAATTTGAATGCGAGATTCCAGACGAGGAAGCCGAGAAGATCACGACCGTGCAACAAGCGGTCGACTACGTCAAGGCGCACGTCAAGGCCTGAACGCTTCCATCCAGGCGTCACACGAGCTGCGCCCACGAGGCGCAGCTTTCGTTTTATGGCCATGGATGGACGGTATGC
>CAJDTR010000026.1_pt1 | contig 44961 bp, 37 predicted proteins | sample 7389891 | NCBI WGS metagenome assembly CAJDTR01 (sample SAMEA7055657, study PRJEB34461) | soil metagenome | biome: terrestrial ecosystem; feature: Peninsula; material: soil | place: Antarctica | collected 2016 | reverse complement strand
GTTCACGCTGTTGCTGCCGCACGCGGATTTGTTCTGGACGACGCTGCTGACGATTGCAATCGGCATGATCCTCGCATCGGCGTTCCCCGCGATCATCGTGTATGCCCAAGAACTTGTGCCGGGTCGCACCGGGGTCATTTCAGGCATTTTCTACGGCTTGGCGTTCGGAATGGGTGGTCTCGGCGCGGCGCTGCTCGGGCAACTCGCCGACCATATCGGCATAGAAGCGGTGTACGGAATCTGCGCCTATCTGCCCGCGCTCGGATTGCTTGCGTGGTTCCTGCCGCCGCTGGAGAAGCCGCACCGCACCGCACGTGCTTGACTACAGGCAGTTTTGCAGCAATTGGCGGATGACGCGTTGCGTTGCCTGCGCGCGTTCGGGCAGGTACTCGAACGTGTCCTCGTCCATGTAATTGCATTGGGCAAGTTCGAGCTGGATGGCATCGACACCCTGGTCAGGACGTCCATAGTGCCGCGTAATGTAGCCACCCTTGAAACGGCCATTGGCGATATGCGTGCAGTCACGTTGCGCCGCAAGCACTTCAATGAGTTTGTCCTGCAAAGCCGCCGAGCAGCTCGCGCCGCCCGCCGTGCCGAGATTGAAATCCGGTAGTTGGCCCTCGAACAGGAATGGCACGACGCTGCGGATCGAGTGACCTTCCCAGACCACGACACGCCCATGCGTCGCCCGCAGCCGCGCAATCTCGTTCGTCAAGGCTTCATGATAGGGCTGCCAATACGATTCGATGCGCTGCGCGATTTCGTCTCGGTGCGGCTCCTCACCAGCCTGATAAATCGGCTCGCCACTGAACTGCAATACCGGGCAAAGACCGGTCGTGTTCTGTCCGGGATACAGCGACGCATTGTCCGATGGGCGATTGAGGTCGACCACATAACGCGAATACAGAGGCACGATCATCGACGCGCCCAGTTCGCGCGCAAACGCATACAGGCGCGCGACATGCCAGTCGGTGTCGGGCACGCGCCGCGCAGTGGGCATCATGCGCGCGGCAAGTTCGTCCGGAAGCACGCTGCCATCGTGCGGCAGACTGACCAGCAGCGGCGCACTGCCGCGGTACAGGGTGAAGGTTTGCATCGCGCGATTATCGCGAAAACGCAGCCTGTTTGCCGGCGCTCGCTCCGAACGGGATACTTGCGCGACACGAACGGGTGCTCGAAAAGCCGGCACATATTGCTACAGTTACCATTCTTTCGCGCAAGGAATCAGGCATGAGCGAATCGGTACTCGCCACGATTGTCGACGGCATCGCGACGATCACGTTGAACCGTGCCCACGTGCACAACGCATTCGACAACACCTTGATTGCCGACCTCAGCGCAGCGCTCGAGGATTGCGAGCGCGACGCGGCAGTGCGTTTCGTTGTGCTGACGGGTGTGGGGGCATCGTTCTCGGCCGGCGCGGATCTCAACTGGATGCGCGGCATGGCGCAGGCCAGTGAAGCGGAAAACCGTGCCGATTCGCTGCGGCTGGCGAAACTGATGCGTTCGCTCAATTTTCTGTCGAAGCCGACCCTGGCGCGCGTCAACGGCTCGGCCTATGGCGGCGGCGTAGGCCTGATCGCGTGCTGCGATATCGCGATCGGGGTCGACAACGCAAAGTTCTCGCTCAGCGAAGTCAAGCTCGGCCTCGTGCCGGCGGTGATTTCGCCGTATGTGATCGCCGCGATCGGCATGCGCCAGTCGCGCAAGCTCTTCATCAGCGGCGAAGTGTTTGACGCGGCAACCGCGGCGCGGATCGGCTTGCTGCATGAAGCCGTCGCACCCGATCAGCTCGACGCTGCCGTCGAACGGGCGCTGCATTTTCTCGCAAAAGGCGGGCCCCTCGCGCAAGCCGAGGCCAAGCAACTCGCCTTGCGCGTCGGCGGCATGACGCGTGAGCATGCCGAGCGCACCGACACCCTGAACGCCGATCTGATCGCACACCTGCGAGTGTCCCCAGAGGGTCAGCACGGTCTGGCGGCGTTCCTCGACAAGCGTGCAGCGAACTGGAAATCCTGACTTCGGATCAATCGCCCGATCTCACCTCAATCATCGGGAAACTGCAGTAGCTCCGGCACCCAGGGTGCATACGCCTGCCAGCGGCCGACGGAGCTGCGATAAACCGGCTGACGCGCCTGCCACGCGCTCGATGTGCTGATGATGCTGCGCGTGTCGGTGGGCGCAGCATCGTCGAGAGGCGACAATCCGATCCATGCCGCCAGCGCGCGCAGACACTCGTCGGGATTGTCGGTCAGCGTCTCATAGCGTACTTCGTGGATCAGCTGCGGATGCCTTTCATGTGCGCGTGCCAGCAGCCGAGCGCTGCCCTGCGCGACCGCTGCAATATTGCCAAAGTCGTACGCAAAATTGTTTTCCGGACCGGCGAAGTACTGCATCCAGATCGACAGCGCGGTGTCGCGGCTGTTGCGCCGGCACCAGAGAATTTTCGCGTTCGGGAACACGCTCGCAATCAGATCGACATGCATGAAATTGAGCGGCTGCTTGTCGATGAACCAGCGCGCGTTGGGATCGTCCTGACGTACTTGCGCGCAATACGTGGCGGCCGCCCCGGCTCGATCGCCTGGCGTACGCGCGAGTTGCTGCGCAAGGTGCGGCAGCCACGGAAGTTCACCGCGATTGCACACGTCGCGATGGCGTGACAGCCGTTCGGCGACAAGGGTCGTGCCCGAGCGCGGCAGCCCGACAATGAATACGGGAGCAAAATCGACAATTGGCGCCACATGCTCCGGCACCGGCTGCGCATCAAGGCGCGCATTGACCAGACGCCGCCAGTTCTTGCGCGACCAGTCGACTCCAGCATCGATTATTCCATTGGCTTCGCGCAAATAGCCTGCGGCCTGCGCGTGGTCGGCAATATCGTCACTTGCCTTGGCCAGCGCAAACAGCACCGACGCGCGCGCCTGCGCACTCAGCGCCGGTCGCTGCAAATAGCCGCGCAAGCGTTCGAAATCCGGATGCTGCGGGCGTGCATAACGAGTCGACGCGACAAGGCCGTAGGCGCTTTGCCAATCGAGCGCCCGTGCGTCATTTTGCAGCGCGAACAAATACCGTTCGCGCGCGAGATCAAACGCGCCAAGCTGCAGGTTGAGCATGCCGGCGTACGCATGCAGACGCGGATCGCTGGAGCCGGCCACGATTGCCCGTTCGACCAGTTCGGTGGCGGCTTGTTTGCGTCCGCAGTCGTCAAGCAGTTCGATCGCGCGGATCAACTGATCAACGTCAGGCGTCATCTGCTCGAACAGCGCACGCAGCGTCATCTCGACGCTGTGCATCCTGCCCTGCTCCTGCAGGATTTTTGCGAGCAGGAAGGCCACGGCGACATGGTCTGGCTGTCGTGCCAGCAGGTCGCGCAGTCGCGATTCCGCTTCGCTGGTTCGCTTTGCCTGCCACAACAAGCCGGCTTCGGCGTGCGCCAGGTCGACCGAATCGGGGTGTTCGATCAGCGCGTTGGAGAACAACGCGAGCGCACCGGCGGCGTCGCCGCGCACGACTTGTGCACGTCCTTGCGCGAGCCAATCGCTCGCCGGTCTGTTCTGCATCGTCAAACACCCACTCCGCGACGACCGCGGCCGATCACTCATGCTACCGTAAACAGCCACCACGAACGGGTCCGACCCATGCTCGATCACATCGGTTTTCACGTTTCACACCTGCGCAGCCGCCTGCCACATCGCGGATAATTGAGCGATGGCTGTTCGAGGCACTTCGTTCCGCCCAACACCCTTTCCACCCCATCTCCCTTGACGGGAGAACTTATGAGTCCATCGCATGTTCAAACGCATCCTTATCGCCAATCGCGGTGAAATCGCGTGCCGCGTCATCCGTACCTGCCGCAAGCTCGGCATCGAGACGGTGGCGGTCTATTCGGAAGCGGATGCGACGGCGCAACATGTGCGTCAGGCCGATGTTGGGTATCCGATCGGTGGTCCGCGTCCTGCGGATTCATACCTGCGTGGCGATGCCATCATCGAGGTAGCAAAACGCAGTGGTGCGCAAGCGGTGCACCCGGGTTACGGCTTCCTTTCCGAGAACGCGGATTTTGCCGATGCTGTCGAGCGCGCGCAGATTTCCTTCATCGGCCCAACCGCAGACTCGATGCGCCGCATGGGCTCGAAGGCCGGCGCAAAGGAATTGATGGCCGCGGGCGGCGTGCCCGTCGTACCCGGCTACACCGGCGAGGACCAGGACGCTGCGTTGCTCGCCCGCGAAGCGGAACGTATCGGTTTTCCGCTGATGATAAAAGCCGCCTACGGCGGCGGCGGCAAGGGTATGCGTATCGTGCGTTCGGCGGCGGAATTTGCCGCAAATCTCGAAAGCTGCCAGCGCGAAGCGAAAAACGCATTCGGTCGTGATCGCGTGCTGCTGGAACGTTATTTGGAGCAACCGCGGCATATCGAATTTCAGATCTTCGGCGATACGCACGGCAATATCGTGCATCTCAACGAGCGCGAATGTTCGGCGCAACGGCGCTACCAGAAAGTGCTCGAGGAAACGCCCTCGCCATTCCTGACACCGGCGCTGCGCACGAAAATGGGCGACGCCGCGATTGCAGCCGGGCGCGCACTCGATTACATCAATGCAGGCACGGTCGAGTTCATTGTCGGACCGGGTGGCGATTTCTATTTCATGGAAATCAACACGCGCCTGCAGGTCGAGCATCCGGTCACCGAAATGGTGCTCGGCCTGGATCTGGTCGAATTGCAGTTACGCGTTGCGGCTGGCGAAAGGTTGCCGGACTCGTTGTGCGGCAATGCGCCGATCGCACAAAACGGCCACGCAATCGAAGTGCGTTTGTACGCAGAGGATCCGCAACAGGGTTTCCTGCCAGGCTCCGGCAAGCTGGAAAAATTGCGCCTGCCCGCGCCATCCAGACACGTGCGCATCGATTCGGGCGTGACCGAGGGCGATACCGTCACGATCTTCTACGACCCGATGATCGCCAAGCTCGTTGTATGGGATCAAACGCGCGACGCCGCACTGGTGCGCATGCGCGAGGCACTTGCAGCGTGCGACATCGTCGGTCCCAAATCCAACATCGACTTTCTCGAACGGCTTGTGCGACATCCTGCGGTGATCGAAGGTCGCATCGACACGGGTTATCTCGATCGGCATCTGGATGAATTCGTCGGCGTGGCGCAAAGCGAAGATCGCAATGCCGCGCTGTTTGCCGCGGCAACCGCCTGGTTGCTGCACGAGGAAGCGCAAGCACCTCAACGCGCTCGCGCCACGGCTGACCCCCATTCGCCGTGGGCACGAGCCGATGGCTGGCGACTGGGTCATCCGGGCAAACGCGTGGTCGCATTGCTCGATGGTGGCGAGCGCGTCGAGATCAATGCGCGCGGCGCGGCTGGAACGTATCGCTTGGAACGGGGTGACAGCGTCTGCATGGTTGCGAATGCGGCGCTGCGTGACGAGGTGTTGGTAGCCGCATTCGATGGCGTCACGCGGCGCTGGCGTGCCAACATCGACCACAATCGCCTGAGTCTGCACGACCAAACGCGCCGACACACCTGCACACACGCACCCGCTTTTGCGTATGCCGTAGACGCCGCGACGGGTGGCGACCGCATCGCGGCCCCGATGCCCGGTCGTATCGTGCTGGTCAAGGCAAGCGCTGGCGAAGACGTGTCCGAAGGCCAGGAGTTGCTGGTGATGGAGGCGATGAAGATGGAACTCAGCCTGAAGGCGCCGCGTGCAGGCAAGATCGAGAGCGTGCAGGCGGCTGCTGGCGATTTCGTGGATGCCGATGCTGTGCTGGTTCTGCTCGCCCCGGCGTGAGGGCGCAGCGTGATTTCGATAATCGAACGCGTGTGTCTGCGGATGCCGTTGTGATGCGCACGATTTTGTGCACGATGCTGGGCCTGGTCTGTCTCGTGCTGGGCGGCTGCGTGGAAACGCGCTTCGAATCGCCGCTGGGCGACCACCGTGAAACCTGCGATGCGCGCTGGCAAGGCGTGTGGCACGACGCCGATGCGCGCGACACCGCGCCACCGACTCCCGCGGTCGCCATCTTGCGAGTCGACCGGAACTGCGGCTTCACCATGCTCGACCCACCTTCTGAAAAGGGCGCTGGGACACCGCTGCTTGTGCCAGTGGAAACCGTGCACGCGAACGGCAACGATTACCTCGTCATCGCCGACCGCGCGATCAAGACGCTGTTTGCATTGAAGCCGCCGCATGCGATCGAACCGCCGCCGCAACAATCATTTTTCTTCGCCCGCTATCGTGTGCGTGGCAATCGCATCGATCTGTATCCAGTCGACAGCGAACGCGTGGCCAAGCTCGTCATCGACGGCAAGTTGGACGGCACCGTCGACCAGAGTGCGCATGAATTGCACGTGTTCGTGCGCGGCGACCGCGCACGCATGCTTGCCGCGGTCCGCAACAACGCGATATTCAAGACAACGCCAGACTTGAGACTCGTGCGCTTCGCAGCCGCGGCAGCGCTCCCGCAGCACGCCCTGCAGCCGTCGCCTGCCGGACAGACAAAATGAGCATTCCCAATCACGTCCGCATCGTCGAAGTTGGCGCGCGCGATGGTCTGCAGAACGAAAAGACCATTATTCCGACCGCCACCAAGATCGAGTTGATCGACCGCCTCTCCGCAACGGGCTTGCGCACGATCGAGGCAACCAGTTTCGTCAGTCCGAAATGGATACCCCAACTTGCCGATGCAGCCGACGTGTTCAGCGGCATCGCGAAGAAACCCGGCGTCGCCTATCCGGTGCTGGTGCCGAACCTGCTTGGTTACGAGCGCGCGCGCGAAGTCGGGGTCCGGGAGATCGCGATTTTCACCGCGGCGAGCGAGGCGTTCAACCGCAAGAACGTCAACGCGTCGATCGACGAGTCGATCGAGCGCTTCAAACCGGTGCTGGAGCGCGCTGCTGCCGACGGGATGAAGGTGCGTGGCTACGTGTCGACCGTGCTCGGTTGTCCGTATCAAGGTGAGGTGGCGCTGGCTGACGTCGTACGCGTGGCCAAACGGTTGCACGATTCGGGTTGTTACGAGATCTCGCTCGGTGACACCATCGGCATCGGCACACCGGGCAACGCGCGCGCGATGCTGCGCGCAGTGGCCGACGCGGTGCCGATCACCGCACTTGCCGTGCATTTCCACGACACGCGCGGACAGGCGCTGGCGAACATCCTCGCTTGCCTTGAAGAAGGCGTCAGTGTCGTCGACAGCGCTGTGTCGGGTACCGGCGGCTGCCCGTATGCAAAAGGCGCAACCGGCAATGTGGCCACCGAGGATGTGGTCTACATGCTGCATGGAATGGGCGTGGCAACCGGTATCGAACTGGCGCAACTTATCGCCACCGGATTGTGGCTCAGCGCCCAGCTCGGGCGCGAAACATCGAGTCGTGTCGCACGCGCCAGCGCAGCGTAAGTCTTCACCCTCGCCCCATACGGTGCTGGCTATAATCACGATTCCCTCCGATGCGGTCCGCGCCACATGCCCGCCAAACTAGCTCCTGATCGCCATCGCGGTTTGATCGTCGCCAGCGGCGACATTGTTGCAGACGGTCGCGGCGCACAACTGCTCATGCGTGTGCTCGCCTTGCTGGCGCCGCAGCCTCGCGTGCTCGTGATTGGCGCGATGGAATCCGTGGTGGATCCTGACGCGGACATTGAAACGGCGTTGTATGCCGCAGGTGCCAGCGAAGTACGCCGCATCGCACTGCACACGCGCGCGGACGCAGAGCAGCGCGCGCTGCTCGATACGGTCGAGCATGCGCAATTGACACTGCTGCTTTCGGATCAACCCTTGCGTCTGTCCACCTTGATCGGCGGTACCCCGCTCGCGCGCGCGATTCGTCGCCGCAACGCGGAAGGGATGGCCGTGGCCGGCTGTGGGGCCGGCGCCGCGCTATTGTGCGAACACATGCTGACGCACGGCGCACAAGGCGCCACGCCACTTAGCGGTGGCGCGAATTTTGCGCCTGGACTCGGCCTTACCAATCGCGTCGTGATCGACCAGGGTGGTCATGCCAGCGATCGCCTCGGCCGCCTGCTCGCGGCACTGGCGCTCAATCCGTTCGCGCTCGGCCTCGGTCTTGATCCTGCCACCGCAGCGGTGATCGGGCCGGACAACGTGCTCGAAGTCATTGGTACCGGCGGCGTCACCTTGATCGATCCGGCCGAAATGGCCGATTCCAATATCGCCGACCTTGCGCCCGGCGCGCCGATCCGCATCACCAACCTGCGCCTGCATGCGCTAACCGGCGGCGCGCGCTACGACCTCGATTTCCGCCGCACGGTCGATTGAGCCATCCAGCACGACTCAACCGAAATGGATGCAACGAGCCCCTTCACGATCCGCCCGATCGAGACGCGCGACGACCCCGCGATCGCCGCAATCATTCGCAGCGTGATGCCCGAGTTTGGTGCCGACGGTCCGGGATTTGCGATCCACGATGCAGAAGTCGCCGCAATGAGCGCGGCCTATTCCGCGCCGCGTTGCGCATATTTCGTCGTCGAGATCGAGGGCAAGGTGTGCGGCGGCGGCGGTATCGCTCCGCTTGAAGCGGGCGATCGCGCCACTTGCGAATTGCGCAAGATGTATTTCCTGCCCGCATTGCGCGGCCGCGGCGCCGGTCGCACGCTGATCGAACACTGCATGGCCGCGGCCCACGCGTGTGGATTCACCCGCTGCTATCTGGAAACGTTGACCGGCATGGACGCCGCGCAGGCCTTGTATCTCGCCAGTGGATTCGAACGAATTGGACACCCGCTCGGCGCGACCGGCCATCACGGTTGCAACCGGTTTTATCTGCGCGCGTTATAGCAACGATCCATCCTTTGCCGATGCTTGCGTGCACGACGCCGACGCAGGTGTCCGCTGCAGGTTCCTCAAGCCAGCAACGTCAACACCGCTTTGGCCGCGTCTGCCGACGACGCCGGATTCTGCCCGGTCACGATATTGCCATCGACGACGACATGCGATTGCCAGTCGGCCTTCTTTGAATAGACGCCTTCTTTTTCCTTGAGCATGTCTTCGACCAGGAATGGGACAATATCGACAAGCCCTGCCGCCGCTTCTTCGGTGTCGGAAAAGCCGGTCACGTTCTTGCCGCGCACGAGTGGAAATCCAAACGGTCCGCGCGCGTTGCGAAAAACAGCAAGGCCGTGGCAGACCGCAGCGACCGGTTTTCCCGCTGCATACACGTGCTCGATCAAGTGCTGCGAATCGGCGTCGTCCGCCAGATCCCACAAGGGTCCGTGTCCACCTGGATAGAAAACCGCATCGAAGTCATCGGCCTCGACCTCGGACAGCTTCTTTGTCGCCGCCAGCACGGCCTGTGCGGCGGGATCAGCCTTGAAGCGTTTCGTGGCGACGGTCTGTGCGTCCGCATCATCGCTTTTCGGATCGAGCGGCGGCTGGCCACCCTTGGGCGAAGCCACCACGACCTGCGCTTTGGCATCCATGAAAACGTAATACGGCGCGGCGAATTCCTCAAGCCAGAAGCCGGTTTTCCTGCCCGTGTTGCCGAGTTCGGCGTGAGACGTCAGAACCATCAGTATTTTCATCGGTATGTCCATGCCGGAAAGATATCCACGCCGAAATGGCGTGGCAGGCGAATATGCTGGTGAAAGCGGAACCAAACAAGGGCTGGGCGACAACGATGGAGCGCTGAGCCCCATGGATATCCGGTGACATTCCCACAGGAAACGGAAAAGTCCGCTGCTCCCTTGCGCATCACGGGACTTGCGCAAGGCAAGCGATATACGTACATTAGTACGTATGCACTCCATCAACCTCACCCTCAACCAGCAACGCGTGCTCGATTGCATCACGCGTCATCTGCAGCAGCACGAGCGCGCACCGACGTTACGGGAAATATCCGAAGCGCTCGGCCTCAGCAGCCATAGCTCAGCCCAGGATTATGTCGAGGCGCTCGTGCGCAAGGGCGCACTGGAACGTTCACCGCATCATCGCGGCCTGCGTCTTGCGCATCGCTCGCGGGCGCTGGCGACAGGTGGTCTTCCCTTGGTCGGACGGGTTGCCGCCGGCAGCCCGATCCTGGCTGCCGAAAATATCGAAGGTCAGCACGGCATCGATCCGGACCTGTTCCGCCCACGCGCCGATTACCTGCTGCGCGTGGTGGGCCTGAGCATGCGTGATGCCGGCATCCTTGATGGGGATCTGATCGCCGTGCATCGCAGTGCCACGGCCGACAATGGCCGCATCGTCGTCGCGCGGCTCGACGATGAGGTTACGGTCAAGCGTCTGCAGCATCGTGGCAATCACGTGCGCCTGCTGCCGGCCAATCCGGATTTTGCGCCGATCGAGGTCGATCTGCGCCACCACACATTCGCGATCGAAGGCCTTTACGTCGGCCTGATCCGCCCCGATGCATCCGCATCGAAAATCCAGCGCCAAGGATGAATTGCGATGCTGACCTCAAGTTCCCTTGACGCTGTCGCGTACGTTTCCGAGTCGTCTGCATTCATGCAGGCGACGCCCCTTGCGCTGCCTGCAACGGCACGATCAGCTTTGCCCGAGCGATCATTCGCATCGCCCGACAACGCCGCACTCGCCGATGTATTGCGCCATCCCGGCATCTGGCGTCGTGGATCGAAACCCGCCCCAACCAGCGATGCGCCATCCACTGGACTTGCCGAACTCGATGCACGGCTGCCCGGCAGCGGCTGGCCGCGCGGCGGCTTGACCGAAATCCTGATCGAGCACGACGGCATCGGCGAATGCAGCTTGTTGCTGCCTGCGCTTGCCGCGTTGACCCGGGCGCGCCAGCGCGTCGTACTGATCGCGCCACCGTATATTCCGTACGCGCCGGCGCTGGCCGAAGCCGGTATCGATCTCAGCCAGCTCGTGCATATCGAAGCCGGCGTTGCGGATACACACTGGACCGCCGAGCAATGCCTGCGCGCCGGTTGCTGTGGAGCGGTGGTGAACTGGCTGCCGAAGGCGGACTATCGTCAATTGCGCCGTCTGCAACTTGCCGCCGAGACCGGCGCCGCCCTCGCCTTCGTGTTCCGTCCGCTCGCCGCCGCACAAGAAGCAAGTCCCGCCGCATTGCGCCTCAAGATCACCGTTTCGGCAGGCGAACGACGCATCGAAATCCTAAAATGCCGTGGCGCGCTCGGCGGCTCGCAGGCGATCGGTCAACGGGCGTGATGCGCCGAGGCATGCGTGTTCTGGCTTTGCCTTCGTTTTCCGCAACTGGCGCTGGAAACCCTCCGCGTCGATAGCGCTGCGCGTGATGATGAACGTCCGTTTGCGATCATCGACGGTCCGCTGCAGCGCCGCCATGTCGTGCTCGCGGATGCGGCTGCGCGCGCTGCTGGCGTGCACGCCGGACAAGCCGTGGCCGCAGCGCAGATGCTCTGCCCTCGTCTTGCCGTGGCGCCACGCGATGAAGCCGTCGAAAGACAGACGCTGGAATCGCTGGCTGCATGGACTTATCGTTTCAGTGCCGAAATCAACATCGCCGCACCGGAAACGATTCTTGCCGAAGTGGGAGGAAGCCTCGCCCTGTTCGGTGGCTGGCCGGCCCTGCAACGGCGCATGCGCGGCGAACTTGACCGGTTCGGATTTGCATACTCGCTGGCGGCCGCCCCAACCGCCGCCGCCGCAGGCATCCTTGCTGCACATGCCGACGGGATCGCGATTCCTGCTCTGGCGAATCTGACTGCCGCACTGGCACAGGTGCCGCTTGCCGCGAGCGGTCTCGATGAAAAAAAAATCGCTGCGCTGCACGGGATGGGCTTTCGTCACCTGCGCGATCTGTTTCGTCTGCCGCGTGCGGAACTTGCACGCCGCATCGGCCAGAATGCGCTCACTTACCTGGATCGCATGCGCGGACTTGTCGGAGAGACATTGCCGCGCTGGCGACCACCGGATCGTTTCGAGCGTCGCATCGAATTTTCATTCGGCATCCAATCCCATACCGCGCTGGCGTTTCCCTTGCAGCGGCTGATCCGGGAGCTGGCGCTGTTCCTGATCGCGCGCGACGGTGGGGTGCAACGCTTCGCCCTCGTGCTCGGTCACGAACGCGGTGCCAGCACCACGGTCGAGGTGGGCCTGCTCACGCCGCAACGCGAGGCAACGAGCCTGCTCGAACTCGCACGCGCGCGCCTCGAACGCATCAAGCTGTCCGCACCGATACATGCGTTGACCCTGCGCGTCGCCGACCTGCCGCCGCTGTGTCCGCTGCATCGCGACCTGTTCGAGGTCAATCGTCACGAGCAGCTCGACTGGCCCGCACTGGCCGAACGCCTGCGCGCACGCCTTGGCGATTCGGCAATGCAGGGTCTTGCCTGCGCGGCGGATCATCGCCCTGCACGTGCGTGGCGATTTGCGGCAGACGAGACTGGAACTTCTTGCACAACCGGCTTCGACCGCAATGTTTTGGAGCGGGAAAAAACCAGCAACGCAGTTGAAGCCGCGTCCGCAACAAGAACCCCGGCTTCGATCGATGTCCACCACAGACGACCGTTCTGGCTGCTGCGCCGCCCGATCGTTCTTCGCGAAACACCGGCGCACATTCTCGCTGGTCCCGAACGTATCGAAAGTGGCTGGTGGGATGAGCACGACCAACGCCGCGACTACTACATCATCGAAACACGACGCGGCCAGCGCGCATGGGTTTTCGTCGAAGCCGGCACGGCCAATGCGGCAAGCTCATCGCAAGCGAACTGCACAGCGGCCAACTGGAACCTGCACGGCTGGTTTGCATGAAGCCGGGCAAGTCACCAAAACACCGCCGCTTGCGTGCGCCGCTCGAAGCGGACCTTGCGCAAGCCGGAATCGACGACGATCCGCGCAGCGCCCTGCACAAGTCCAAGCGACAGCAAACCCCAGCACTTCTCACGCCAGTCGATGTCGATCGACCGGCTGGCGTGAAATACGCCGAGTTGCATTGTCTGTCGAACTTCTCGTTCCAGCGCGGCGCATCGACGGCACGGGAATTGTTCGATCGCGCGAAGAAACTTGGCTACAGCGCACTGGCAATCACCGATGAGTGCTCGCTGGCCGGCATCGTGCGGGCGCTGGAAGCTTCGGAGGAAACCGGCCTGCGGCTTATCGTCGGCACCGAAGTGCAGTTGATCGACGGCCCGAAACTTGTGCTGCTCTCACGCAACCAGGACGGCTATACGGCCATCTGCAAACTCATCACGAGCGGTCGCAGGCGCAGTGTAAAAGGCGAATACCGATTGACCTGCGCGGATGTCGAGCAGCTTGGCGACGACGTGCTGATACTGTGGATGCCCTGGTTCGCATCATCCGCACACGAATCAGGGGTTTTTCCGCGTCAGCGCGAAGCGCTGGCAGGGAACGTCCCGCGGCCTGCCGCTCGCCGCAGGAAAACCATTGCAGCCAGTGTCGAGAATGGCATCCATCGCCTGCTGGATACGGCGCACGATGCGAACGACGCGCACGCGCGCTGGATCGCACAGCATTTCGGCATGCACGCGTGGATCGCGGTCGAACTGCACCGTCACTTCGACGATGCCGCACGCTTGTCCGATCTGCACGCACTTGGCGAGCGCCACCGACTTCCACTGGTCGCAGCCGGCGCCGTGCACATGCACGTGCGGCGCCGACGCGCATTGCAGGACGTGATGACCGCGATCCGTCTTCGTTGCACAGTCGCCGAGGCTGGTCATGCATTGTTTCCCAATGGCGAGCGCCATCTGCGCCGCATCGATGATCTGGCCGCGCTGTATCCGGCGGATCTGCTCGCCGAGAGTGTGCGCCTCGCATCGCTGTGCACATTCAATCTGCGCGGGCTCGATTATCAATATCCCACGGAGCTGACGCCGGCCGGCATCAAGGCCATCGATCATCTGCGCCATCTGACCTGGAAAGGTGCCGCCCAACGTTGGCCCGGTGGCATGCCGGACGACGTTCGCACGCAAGTTGAAAAGGAACTCGCGCTGATCGCCGACATCCGCTACGAACACTTTTTTCTGACTGTCGAGGAGATCGTGCGCTGGGCTCGCGAACAAGTACCGCCGATCCTGTGCCAGGGGCGCGGCTCATCGGCGAACTCGGCCGTCTGTTACTGTCTCGGCATCACCGCGGTCGATCCGAAAAACATCAATCTGCTGTTCGAGCGCTTCCTGTCAAAGGAACGCAACGAGCCACCGGACATCGATGTCGATTTCGAGCACGAGCGCCGCGAGGAAGTGATCCAGCATGTATTTGAAAAGTACGGCCGCGATCGCGCCGCGCTCGCGGCGACCGTGATCAGCTATCGCGGCAAGAGCGCGGTGCGTGATATCGGCCGTGCGCTGGGGCTTGCCGAAGACCAGCTCGACGGCCTGACCGGCATGTTCTCGCGCGTGCGCAGCGAGCGACCGCTGGGCGAGTGGCTGAGCGAACGCGGCTTCGATCCTGACAGCCGGGTGCTGCACCGATTGTTCGCACTGGCAAACGAAATCCAGGGTTTTCCACGCCACCTTTCGCAACATGTCGGCGGCTTCGTGATCTCGGAAAAACCCCTGCATCATCTGGTTCCGGTCGAGAACGCCGCGATGCCGGACCGCACGATCATCCAGTGGGACAAGAACGATCTGGAAACGATGAAGCTGCTCAAGGTCGATTGCCTCGCCCTCGGCATGCTGACCGCCTTGCACAAATGCCTCGATCTGCTGCACGACCACGGCTTGTGGAATCGGCCATCCATCAATGCAACGCCGAGCCTGGTAGACATCCCAATGCGCGACGACGCGGCCGTCTACGACATGATCTGCAAAGCCGACACGGTCGGTGTCTTCCAGATTGAATCGCGCGCGCAGATGTCGATGCTGCCACGTCTCAAACCACGTTGTTTCTACGATATCGTCGTCGAAGTCGCGATCGTGCGGCCGGGTCCCATCCAGGGCGACATGGTTCATCCGTATCTGCGCCGACGCAAGGGGCTGGAAGCGGCGCACTATCCGTTGTCGAAGGCCGAACGCGAAGCGGGCACGAGCAAATCCGCCATCGAGGCTGTACTCGGCCGCACGCTCGGCGTGCCGATTTTCCAGGAACAGGTGATGCGCCTGATCGAAGTCGTCGCCGGTTTCACACCCGGCGAAGCCGACGAACTGCGTCGCGCGATGGCGGCGTGGAAACGTCGCGGCGGCCTCGAGCGTTTCCACGACAAGATCCGCAATGGCATGCTCGAACGCGGCTACGCCGAAGCATATTTCGAGCGCATCTTCAAACAGATCAAGGGTTTTGGCGAATACGGTTTTCCCGAGTCACATTCGGCGAGCTTCGCCCTGCTCGCGTATGCCTCGTCGTGGCTCAAGCATTACCATCCGGGTGCGTTCACTTGCGCCTTGCTCAACTCGCAACCGATGGGTTTCTACCAGCCATCGCAATTGATCCAGGATGCGCAGCGACATGGCGTGAACGTTCTGCCGGTCGATGTCGCCGCCAGTAAATGGGACTGCACGCTCGAACCGATGCTCTCATGCAAAGCGGCGCCAGCGCGCGAAAAAAAGAGCCTCGCCACGTCGACGCCGGATTTTCCTGCAGACAAGGTCGCGCTGCGCCTCGGCCTGCGCCAGATCCACGGATTGCCACAGAATCTCGCTGCACGCCTCGCCACCGCACGCAACCACGCGCCCTTCCGCGACATCGCCGACCTGACCCGACGCGCACGCGTGACCGCATCCGAACGTGCGCGCCTCGCCGATGCGGGCGCGCTGCAAAGCCTCAGCGGCCATCGCTATCGCGCGCGCTGGGAAAGCGCCGGCGCCGAGTTGCCAGCGCCACTGCTTGAACAGGCAACGAGTACCGAAGCGCGCGTCGCATTGCGACGGCCCTCGTTGCGAGAGAATGTGATGACCGACTACGCCACGCTTGGCCTGTCGTTGACGCGCCATCCGCTAGCGCTGATCCGAGCCGAGCTCGACCAGCGTCGGGTATCGCCGGCGCATACGACGTTGGACATGCACCGCTGCGGCAAGCCGCTGCGCTGCGCGGGCCTTGTCACCGTGCGCCAGCATCCGGGCACTGCCAAAGGGGTCACTTTCGTCACGCTCGAAGACGAGACCGGCCACGTCAACGTGGTCATCTGGCGTGCGCTGGCGCAGCGCCAACATCGCGTGCTGCTTGAATCAACCGTGATGGCGGTCGATGGTGTGCTCGAAGCGAGCGACGGCGTGGTTCACCTGATCGCCAAACGGCTACACGATTTCAGCGCACTACTACCGGAATTTTCGTTCGCGTCGCGTGATTTCCACTAGGGATATTCTCAACACATGTGCGCAGGCGGTTCCTACTTATTTACGACGTAACCATCCGCGGCGGCGGCCGACGATCAGGGCCACAGCGCTGATCGCAAGCATGCTGATGACAACCGCCGCAAATCCAACGTTAGTTGTTCCGAAAAAAGTGGGTTGCACATTCATTCCGAAAATTCCGGAAATCAGCGCCAGAATTCCAAGCAATACGGTGTAAAACGTCAATATCCGCATCGTGTCGTTGGTGCGCTGGGAAATGCCAGCCGAGAAAAGCTCATACGAGCCCATTGCCATGCTGCGCGTTGTTTCCACTGCGGCAACGGCGCGTTCAAATCGCTCTGCCAGCAATTTGAAATGGGTAGGTGTGGCAATTTCAGCAGCCTTGCAAAAATCGGGGCGCGCCAACGCATGGAACATGTCCCGATGTGCCACAAGCCACCTTCGCAAGCTCGTCACCTCTTGACGGATGACGGAGAGTTTGGCGAGAAACGAATGGTCGAAATTGGATCCCAACGCACGCAAGTCCAGCTCGTCGAGTCGTACTTCGAGGGACTCGGCAGCAGAAAAATATCTTGCCAGCAGCCAGTCGAGCAAGGTCGAGAAGAACGTTGCGGCACTCAGCTCGCCAAGCCGAGTATGAAATTTGTTTTGAATTACAAAATCGTTGAATACCTGCATTGATTCGGGATGCCGCGAGATCACATAGTTGCTGCCGACCAGGAAAACCACTGGCTCCACCCCGAGCTTCTCTTGCTCGGAATTGATACTAAGGGCGCGAACGCAGAAATAATTCTCGTAATGCTGCAGCGATACCCCGTTTTTCTCCTCTGAATCCAGCGATACATTTTCGATATCGAACATCTTGAGCAGGGGTTCAACTTCAGGGCTCGACATATTGGACAGGTCGACCCACAACAGGCGCGAATCCTTGAGGACGTCCGGCAAGTCGTCCGTCAGCTTTACTTCCTTGTCGCGTCCTTCAGCATCGTAGAGGATGGCTCTGACAGTCATGATTTCGTTCCGAAGTGCTGGAAGATCAAATCGCTGATCGCATCCATCTGGTCAAATTGACCGCGCAGAGTTGCGTGCTCGCTTTTAAATGTGGCCAGGATGCTTCTGATGGTTCTTCTGTTGATAGCTGGACTTAAAATCGCAGGGGAAGCCCCTGCGCGATCTCGCGTAGTTTCGTTGATGCTCACTGGAGTTCGGGCAGATCCTGTAAGACCTGCGAGATCTCCGCCCAAGGGTCGATCGTGCGTTTTTTGATGTGAGTCACGGCGTTCTTGATGGTGAACGCATCACCACTCCTGATTTTCGTCAGTTCATCCCACTCGATGGGCATCGCCACCCCGGCGGTCGCACGAGCGCGTAGCGAGTACGACGCCACACTCGTTGCACCTCGACCGTTGCGCAGCCAGTCGACGAAAATCTTTCCTTCGCGATTCTTTTCGCCCGCGACGCTCACGAACTCCGCCGGCCGCAGCTGCGCCATCGCCTGGGCCACCGCCTGCGCGAACTGTTTCACCTTGTCCCATGGTGCTGATGGATGCAGTGGCACGACAACATGAAACCCCTTGCCACCGGACGTGCGCAAAAATGATTGCAGGCCAATGGATTGGAGCTGTTCGCGAAGATCGCGCGCAGCCGCGCGCACACGCTGCCATTTCACGGTCGGATGCGGATCGAGATCGAACACGATGCGATCGGCGTTTTCGTAGTCGGACGCCTTCGAACCCCAAGGGTGGAACTCCAAAACATTCATCTGCACGAGTTCAAGCAAGCCGGCCTCTTCGTCAATACAGAGATATTTCTCGCGTTTCTTTTTTTCCTTTATGTCCACGCCGCGAATGTGGTCGCCCCATCCCGTTGCCGTGTGCTTCTGAAAGAAACAGGGCTTGCCCGAGCCACCCGGACAGCGCACAACTGACAGAGGACGTCCGCCAATTTCGGCCAGGATCCAGGGCGCGACAGCACGGTAGTAGTCGGCAACGTCGCCTTTGGTAATCCCGGTCCCCGGAAACACTTCTCGCTCGGGATGGGTAATGATCACGGGCGCGTCAGTCGACGGTGCTTTTGCCCGTGCGGCCTTCTTGCCCGCAGGCTTTTTGGTCATCGGCTTGTTTTCTTTTGCGCTGAGTTCGGCGGCGAGACTTGTCGGCGTCTTGTCCACGCGGATGGTCTTGAAGGCCGGTTGCCGCAACAACCCTTGCCCCCCAACGCCCTGATAAAACACCTCGACAACCATGGTTGGCTTGACCCACAGCGCCAATCCCACGTCTTTGCGGTCCATCAATGAAATATCGGCTGACGTTTCCTTGACCCGAGTGACCATCAATTGTTTACGAAGCGTCTGCAACTGCTTGTCGTTGAGACCGGTTCCAACCCGGCCGACATACGTGAGGCCTTGCGCCGATGGCTTGGCCAGCAGCAATGCCCCGACGCCGGAGCGGCTGCCTTTGGGCTCGGTGTAGCCGACGACGACAAACTCGTCGGACGGCCGAGCCTTCACCTTCACCCAGTCCCCGTTCCGCGTTCCTCGGTAAACGCTGTGGGCCCGTTTGCTGACGATGCCTTCCAGTCCCGCGGTGGTGGCTTGTGCAAAGACGTCCTTGCCGTGCCCGACCTGATGTTCCGAGTATCGAAGCAGCGAGTTCGGTCGCGTCTGAAGCAGGATGGAAAGGGCCTCCTTACGATCGATCAACGGGACATCGCGCAATGACTTTCCATTGAGATGCGGCATGTCGAAGAGCATGTACAGCAGCGGGGCCTTGTTCTCAGCCGACATTCGCCCCTGGAGCGCATTGAAATCGTCGCGACCGTCCTGAAACACGATCATCTCACCGTCGAGTTGCGCACTCTTGAGCTTCAGCGCTGCCAAAGCCTTGACGAGTTCGGGAACCTTGGTGGTCCACTCGACGGCATTGCGGGACCAAAGGCGAACCTTGCCCGCTACAACGGTAGCGACAATCCGATACCCGTCCCATTTGACTTCGTGTAGCCAAGCGTCCCCTTCCGGAGGTTCGGCTTGCGACCGACACAGTTCGGGGGCGAACGCTTCGTCCTTGAGGTCCGCGGGAACCGCACCCGCGAGTTTGACGGCGTTGCGCTTGGAAGTAGACACGGGGGCATTTGTTGCACGAAGTGCTGTCCGTTTCAGGACCTTTCCCGGTTTCGCGGAATCAGCTTTCATCTCCTTCCAGGTGGCTTTGCGTTTTGCGAGAGAAATCGGGCGGTCGGATTTTTCATCGACGAATGCGTTGGCGTCTCTGGCGCCGGCGAACTCGTCTTTGTGCTTGATCAGCAGCCACTGATTTTTGGCGCCCTCACGGCGCGTGCGCACCAGCACCCAGGAGCCACGCAACACGTCGCCATGCAGGATGAACTTTAGGTCGCCCTTGCTCAGACCTTCGTGCGCGCTGCCGATGGGCTCCCACGTCCCGTGATCAAACACGTCAACATGTCCTGCGCCATAGTTGCCTTTTGGGATGTCTCCTTCAAAGGTCGCGTAGGAAACAGGATGATCTTCCACTTCCATCGCCAAGCGCTTCACGGACGGGTCGAAGCTCGGCCCTTTCGGAACGGCCCAGCTTTTCAAGACGCCATCGAGTTCCAACCGAAAATCAAAGTGACGATGCGATGCGTGGTGGAGCTGAACAACAAAAATGCGCTCGCCTACCGTTCCGCCTTCGGCAGGTTCCGGCGTTGCCTTGAAGTTCCGCTTGCGTTTGTACTCGGTGAGCGCCACGCGTCAACCCGGTAGGCAATGTGAGTCGTTCGCGTACGTGTGGGCTCCCACAATTGACCCATGTTTGCGACGAAAGGCCAACTGCGCCTGTTTGCCACGCGCATGAAAATTGTTTGCCAGCTGCTTCCCTGCCTTCTCCACTGTCACCTTCGTATTAAGCCTGGCGATCGATTGCGTATTTTCTTCCGGTTGCCAGCAGCAATCGTTTTTTTTGTCAGCCGCGTGACGGAGGATGCGTGTCATGTTCCTACACCGAAAGTTGCGTGCGCAGTTTCACTTTTCCACAACATCGATAACACCGATCCACTGAACAGACCGCAACGTGGATTTTTGCATCCGTCATCATATTCAGGACACGAGTTTTCTTGTTCGTCCACGGGTAAGACCCGAGTGGAATTGGGTCTCTCGGAACGCCGCGGTGACCTAACTATCGCACTGCGAGCAAACCCGCACGGGTGTCTGGCTACCCCTACGACAGGGCAATCACGCCGCTCATCGACGCGGCAAGATCAATGAAACCAAACGCAGCGCCAAGCGGCGCTCGATGGCTCGTGATCACCACCGACGTGATTCCAATGCCGATAGGACGTGCTGAATTCCTTCTCAAGGAGGCGAAGGATCTGGCCGAGAAAACGAGCCGCAGCAAGGATGAGAACGGGCAACCGGACTCTGACTTGAGGTCCGGTGGCGCCACTCCTCGGGAGCAGGTAGAGCTTGCACACTTCACGCGGCGTCGCTGCCATTCCGGGTCGGCAGGGTCTGTCCAGGCAGTAGCTTGGAGCCCTCTTGAAAAACGTGTTGCCAAGGTCAAATTCCCTGCCAAGCGGCGTATCGCCGCCCCAACACCAAGGAGATATTCATGAACAACACTCTTCCGCTCTACAGCGCCTGGAATGCTCAGGGTAACGACCCCCACCGGGAAATGCGCCAGATCCTTGGCAGCATCTTCAACCCCGAACAATCCGACCAATCCAATGTCGTCACCAGCCAGTGGGCACCCCAGGTCGACATCAAGGAGGAAGACGACCAGTTCCTCATCCTGGCGGATATTCCGGGGGTGGATCCAAAGGACATCGAGATCACCATGGAAAAGGGAATTCTTTCGCTCAAGGGACAGCGCATCGACGAGTCGATCCAGCAGAAGGGAAAATTGACCCGGGTCGAACGGTCACATGGCACGTTCTATCGGCGGTTCGCGCTTCCCGACAGCGCAGATCCCAATGGCATCAAGGCAACCGGACGCCATGGCGTGTTGGAGATCATGATCCCGAAGCGGCCGGAGAGTGCGCCACGTCGCATTCAAGTCGGCTAGGTGCTGGCCCCGTAATTCGCGTTACGCGCGGCTGTCCGCTCAGGCGGCAGCCGCGCTTGTTGAACCGAACGGAGATGCCTTCGTATGGATCGAGAAACGGAAGAGATGTGGTGTAGCGCCAGGCCAGCTCTTCTCGCAACGCGTCGCGCTGGGTAAGCTGGCTCCCACCCATTCCGATCCGCTAGGCGTGCTTAAAGCATAGCGTGAGGCGTTGGTCCAGGCGGTAAGCAATAGCCAGATGGTGCCAACCCATGCGCGACAGTGTGTACCTCGCCGAACAGATTCGCGCTTACTCAGGAGACTTCAGAGCGGAGTTCGTCGAGCTAGCGGTTCCGGCCGCCGGGGTACTGCACACCTGACGAGGGATGGACCAAAATCCATCAACTGTAATCCGGCACTTGACAGAGAATGCTCCTGATTCAGCCACCGCGGCATCATAAGTTCGATCGAGCTGTCGCAAAGCAGCCGCTCAGGAACGGCAGCAACGAGTCGGAAACGAACATCCCATTCCTCGCAAAAATGGACCGAAAAGTCGCCCCGCACTGACAACGACCGTAACCTGTTCGCGGGAAGGGCGCTTGTCGCTGTCCCGCCGCGAATATTTCCATTATTGTCCAGCACAATGAAAAAAAAAGGGTACCGGGGTGCCGCAAGTCTTCGTCTCCTATGCGCGAGCCGATAAACGTCGGGTCGTGAAGATTGTAGCGATGCTGCGCAAAATCGGTTTCGAACCGTGGTGGGACGACGACATACCCCCCGGAGCAAGCTGGGAGCAAACAATCGAGAAGGCCCTCGCGGAGTCGCAGGCGATGATAGTCTGCTGGTCTCCCGTTGCGATTGCGAGCGAGAACGTACGCTCCGAAGCAAGATTCGCCCGCTCCCGTGGCCGTCTTGTCCAAATATTCCTGGAGCCGTGCGAGCCGCCCCTTTTTTTCGGGGAACGCCAGGGTATCGATCTCAGTGGCTGGATGGGATCGGCTCGCGACCCTGTCCTGAGTCGCGTGAAGCAGGCACTAGATGCCGCCATTGTTTTGCAACCGCATCACCAGCCGGCGCTCACTGACACGACGCGCGCGCGTCGACGGCTGCGCTATCGACCCTTAATTATCGCGTTAATCCTGGCCGCGCTTGCCATCACCGCCGTCGCAGGATGGTGGCGAGTACATTCGTCCTCCTCGGAGGCGCCGTCACGCGTTGCCGTTCAGCCGATTAAGGCCCTTGGCACCGACAATATGCTTGCGTACAGCCTCACCGATCAAATCGTGACTTCGCTGAATGACGGGCGCATACCCACCGTCAGCAAGACCGACAGCCAGGAACTTACCGGCGGCGATCTCGACCGAAGGCTCAAGTCGCTCGGCGTCGCCTATACGCTGGACGGAACGATCGAGCGTTCAGGCAAGACCCTGCACGCGCGGGTGCATCTCCACGATCGGGCGCAGCACGCAAGCCTGTGGAGCTACGAAGCGGCCGGCTCGACCGACGCCCCGACAACGCTTAACTCCGCGATCGCGCAAAGTATCACCGGGGTAATCAGCTGCGCCCATCGCGCAATGAGGCCGGGCGGTTTGACCGACACCGAGCTTCTGTCGCGTTATCTGCGAGTCTGCGATCTATTCGTCAATCACGACGATGCGACGGGTTTGAAATCAACATTCGAACTTCTTGACGATCTTCGCTTGATCATGGCGAAGGCTCCGGATTTCGCGCCCGCCCAATCAGATTTCGCCAAGTTTGCGGCTTATCTCGCTCCGATCCTGCCTCCGCAGCAAGCTTCGGCGGTGCGGGTGGAATCTGCTCGTGCCGCGCGCCGCGCTTTGGAGCTCGATCCTCACGCGGCCGATGCCTACGTCGCACAGGAAATGCTGCTTCGCCCGACCGACTGGGCGCAGCGCGAAGCGTTGCTTCGAACAGCCGTGTCTGTCGACCCCAGATGGCCGCATGGCAATGGTTTCCTGGCCATGCTCCTCACCGAGACCGGCCGGATGCGCGAAGCGGCGATTTACGGCCAACGGGCCGCCGCTGCCGATCTCCAGATCGATTGGAAACCATTCGGCGCTAAAATGGCTTGCGACGCAGGGCAGACCGACAGCGCGATCTCGGATCTGCGCGAGCCCCCGGTGACTCCGCTAGCAAATGGGCGCTGCGATGGTGCCTTCTCGATGCCGGCAGGGCCCGTGAAGTGGACGCCGACGATCCAGCGTCGAACGACCACGATTTCCAGCTATTCCGCGAAGCTGCCGTTCGAGCACTTGCATCGGACGCTCCCGGTGATCGCGAAAAGGCCCGACAGCTCGGGTCGAAGCTGCCGACGGATGCCTCGTCAGCGCGCGTGGTCATCGTGTGGAGCGCCGCGATCGGCGACGTCGATACCGCCTTCCGTTTCGCAGACACAGTCTCGCCGGGCTATCCACTTACCGGCATCACAGACTTCCTTTTCGTTCCACAGACCGAATCGATGCGGCGCGACCCAAGGTTCTTCACCTTGGCGAAGCGGTTCGGGCTGGCTCAATTCTGGGTGGCGTCAGGACGCTGGCCTGACTTCTGCGACGGGCCTCGGCTGAGCGCCTGCCAATCCTTAAGCACGGCGACATCCGTTTCCGCGCAAAGGTAAATTCGACTCTCGACTCGCTCGAACCACTACGGACCAATGGCCGTAATAGACCGACACGAGCCGTTTGAGCGGCAACCGGCAAGGTTCGGCCAGGAGCGAACATGGGATCCGTGGTTCAGGCCTCCAGAAAGCTGACTTTCGCATTCGGTATCGCCGCCGCCATCGGAATTGAACCAGACAGGCCATGGCTGCCGAAGTAGGACTGGCCGCCCCATCCGAATCCGAAACCAGGAGCTACCCTATTCCCTGTGAACCAGGATGGATCGTTCACCATGGGGGCCACGGTTCAATTTTCGATCGGCGTCGACTGCCGGGCGCCGCAGTTCGCTGACGTGGCGATCACGGGCACGGCAAGCGGAGCGACGCCTGCCCGAAGACGTAGCGCCAACCCGTGGGAGTGCGGACGTAAATGTCGCTAAACCACAGCTTGTAGTTGAACGATGGATCCTTGTTGCGGCCCTTGACCCAGAGCAACGCCGTGACTACGGCCGTATCCGACCAGACGCGCACCACTTGCTGACTGTCTTCCTGATGCTCATAGCGATTGGCGGCAGTTCGCGCTTCGTCAATCAGGTCGGCTTTCTTGAACGTCTTGCCGTTGCCCGTGGCCAGGACGAAATCGTCGGCAAGGATCTGGGCCATGGCCGCCGCATCATTGGTCTCCACCGCTGCTTGATACTTCGTGTCGAGTGCTGCGACGGTGGCTCGGTCGTCCGCTGCCAACGCGGATGCCGACAGCGCGAGTCCGATCAGTGCCGCGATAATGTTTTTCATGCGCCCTCCTTGAGACGCACCGCTTCGATTGTGTTGCCTGATTGGCTCGAATCCCATACTGATGTCTTCGCGGCAGCACAGCAGGTGTCCGAGCGGCACGAGGGCGGCGGTGTAGAAGCGCAAGCTGGCGCCGAGATTGGTTACTTTCAAACCGATGTGGTCGTGCATGCTGGTCTCCTTGAGCAGGAGGCCAGATTAGGCGAGGGCGGACAGCCGCTCTCGGAAAATCTTGCGGTCGCCGCGCGCCGCACTGCGGAACCGCCGGGGCGATACGCCAGCCGCACGATGGAACGTGCGCACGAAGTTGGACAGATCGGTGAAGCCGACATCCAGTGCGACATCGGTGATCGAATCGCTGCCTTCGGCGAGCAAGCGCGCCGCGCGCCGCAGCCGCGATCGCACCAGATATTGATGTGGCGTAGCGCCAATCGCCTTCGCAAAGATGCGCAGGAAGTAGAACGGGCTCAAACCAGCCTGCCTTGCCGCGGCATCCAGATTGAGCGGCGCCGCCGCGTTGGCGTCGATCCACATCGCCGCTTCGACGGCGCGGCGCCGATCGCGCTCAGGCAATGTAACGGCATCGCGTTTGTGCCGGGAGACAACGTCGACGAAGCGCGAGCAGAACATCAACCCGATCTCGTCCAAGCCCATAGCGCTGCGATTCCCGACGCAGGCCTGTGCCAGCTCGCCGAGCACGACCAACTCGGGCAGGGGCGGCAACCCACCGCTGCGCCAAGTCCGGTCGCAGCGTTCCACTCCGGCCCGCCCGAGCGCGTCCAAGAATTCAGGAGAGAGATGGAACGACAGGCATTCATCGCCGCATGCGTGACGATCATGCGTACACATGATGTGCAATGTCGTGACGACGGCCATGTCAGGCTGAGTTTACCCCATTGCGCCCGTGCACCGTTGTCAAGATTGGGCCCTTTCCCATGGTCTCCGCACATGCCATAGCCGGACTGTTCGGCGTGACGTGAATCCAGCGAACGAGCTTGAAAGTTCCTTCGCTTTAGTGGACACCCTGACCTACCGCATCAGAAGTCCTCAAGCCCAGCACCACCAACCGTAAACGGCCAGGGTCTGTACTGGTTGCGGTGCATGTGCCGTATGCCAAAGCATGCCGCCACCCAGAATCAGCAACACCCCAGCAACAGCAATTCATTGCGCGTCCATCGCTGCTCGCCGCGCTCGCCGTGGTACCACGCGGGCACGATGGTAATGAGGAAGCCGATCACGACAACAACGAAAGCGACTCGCATGACTCCGTGCGGCCACTCGTAACTATCAACCATCAAGCCGAGGACTTGCAGCAACCCCACACGCCAGCGCCTATTGCACCAGCTTGCGCTGCTTGGGTCGCTCGAAGAAGTCCCCCATGCAGCACATCCCCGGAGAGCTTGCGGATGGGCAAGTGTAGCCTGCCAGTACGGATTCCCTCCCTGCATCGACCCAACATCGCCGCCCGCTCTCCTGCCGTTCAATCGAACAGCCGCGAAGCGGTCGTTTGCGACCGGCCAAATGGGGTCTGAAGCGCCCGTTTGAACCCGCAAAACGGAGACGCGCTTATCAAGCCTGCCAGGCCTTGCCTGTCAAAGGCGAACGCGAGATTGCTTCCGACCGAACCATTGATGATCTGCATCTTGCCGGTCGGTCACATCGGGCGAATCTCGCCCTTGCGGCCACCAGCTCCTAGCGCATGTCGCTCACGGCGCCTCCAACTCTCCCGCTATCCTGCCCATGAATGGCCGGTAGTAACGCAACTCAGCGATCGAATCGCGCACGTCGCTGCGCGCGGTGTGCGCAGAATCCTTGTTGAAGCCGCGGCTGACTTCAGGCGCCCAGCGTCGCGCAAGTTCCTTGATCGTCGAAACGTCGAGATTGCGGTAGTGGAAGAATCGTTCCAGCCGCGGCATCAGACGATGCAGGAAACGCCGGTCCTGACAGATCGAATTGCCGCACATGGGCGACTTGCCCGGGGGGACCCACTGCAGCAGAAATTGCATCGTCAGCGCTTCGGCGGTCGCGACGTCAACATCTGATTCGGCGACACGTTGCCACAAGCCCGATTTGCGATGCTGGTTGCGATTCCAGTCGTCCATCGACTCCAGCCGCGCGAGCGAGTGCACAATCGCGAACTCCGGTCCTTCGGCGACAAGATTCAGATTCTTGTCAGTCACCGCCGTCGCGATCTCGAGTATCGAATCGCTGCCCGGATCGAGTCCGGTCATCTCCAGATCGATCCAGATCAGGTTGTCGTCATCCATCACACGCATGCACATCTCCTTGAAGGCAAGGTACCAGTCTAGGCAACCGGACACGCGATGGAAAGCGTCGCCCACACTCGGGTGCCGGCATCACGCTATGCTCGCGCACACATGAATCCGACCTTTCTCTGGCACGACTACGAAACGACCGGTGCCGATCCCCGCCGCGACCGTCCAGCGCAGTTCGCCGCGATCCGCACCACGCTCGACCTTGTGCCGGTCGGCGAGCCGGTTTCGCTTTTCTGCAAACCGGCACCCGACATTTTGCCGCACCCGCAAGCGTGTCTGATCACCGGCATCACGCCGCAGCAAATGCAGCGCGATGGCGTCATCGAACCTGAATTTTCGTCGATCGTCCACCAGCACATGGCCCAACCGGGCACCTGTAGCGTCGGCTACAACTCGATCCGTTTCGACGACGAGTTTACCCGCCAGATGTTGTATCGAAATTTTTACGACCCCTACGAACGCGAGTGGAAAAACAGCAACTCGCGGTGGGATGTAATCGATCTGGCCCGGATGTGCTACGCGTTGCGTCCGGACGGAATCGAATGGCCGCGCCGTACGGATGGTTCGCCGAGTTTCAAGCTCGACCACCTCGCCAGCGCAAACCATATCGAGCAACGTCGCGCGCACGATGCGGTTTCGGACGTCGAAGCGCTGATTGGCTTCGCACGCCTCCTCCGCATACGCCAGCCGCGACTGTGGGACTATTATTTCGATCTGCGCCGCAAGCAACGCGTATTTGGATTACTGGATGTCGCGCGGATGACGCCACTCGTGCACGTCTCGTCGCGCTATCCAGCAAGTCGCGGCTGTCTCGCACTGATCGTGCCGCTGGCCATGCATCCCAGCCTGCCCAATGGAGTGATTGCCTACGACCTCGATGTCGATCCGACCCCATTGCTCGAACTCGACGCCGATGAAATTACCGACCGCCTGTTCGTTGCACGCGGCGATTTGCCCGACGGCATCGACCGTATTGCGCTGAAGACGATCCATGCAAACAAATCGCCTGCGCTCGCGCCGATGAGTGTGTTGAAAGACATTGATCTCGCGCGCATCGCACTCGATCCCGATCGCAGCCTTGCGCATCTGGCCGTGCTGCAGCGCGCCGACGGACTCGTCGCAAAACTGCACGCGGTATTCTCACGCAACCAGTCACGGGCAGCGGCCACTGATCCGGAACTTGCGCTTTACGACGGATTCCTGCCGGACGCCGACAAACGATTGTTGCGCACGGTGCGCGAGACGCCGCCTGAGCAACTGGGCAGTCGCGTGTTTCCGTTCCGCGATGCACGCTACGCCGAACTCCTTTTTCGTTACCGCGCACGCAACTGGCCGGACACGCTTGATGCCGAGGAACACGTCCGCTGGGATGATTTTCGTCGGCGTCGAATAGAAACATCAACGCCTCTGACGGGGCTGACTCGTGAAGAATATTTCGCGACACTGGCCACCATGCGTCTGGATCCGACTGTTTCAACCGCGCAAATTCCGCTACTTGACGCCCTTGAAAGCTGGGCGCAGGAGATCGCGTAGGAGCGGCGCAGCCGCGACCTCAATGTCGCAACTGCGATATCCGGTCGCGCTCGCAGCTCTCCTACAATGCACATCACTCCAGCGGAAAGCACGATACCTGTGGCCATAAGATACTTCAGCAGCGCGACGTTCAAATTCCTGCGCGACCTTGCAGCCAACAACAACCGCACGTGGTTCGCCGCCAACAAGCCACGCTACGAAGACGTCCTGCGGCAGCCCTTCCTGCAACTCATCACCGATCTGCAGGCGCCGCTGGCAAGGATCAGCACGCATTACCGCGCCGATCCACGCGCGCAAGGCGGCTCGCTGTTCCGCATCCACCGCGACACCCGCTTTGCCAACGACAAGACGCCCTACAAGACCTGGGCAGGCGCACGCTTTGCGCACGAACGCCGACGCGAAATCGAAGCGCCCTCGTTCTACCTGCACATCCAGCCACGAGACTGTTTCGCCGGCGGCGGCGTGTGGCATCCGCAATCATCAACGCTGAAAAAAATCCGCGATTTCCTTGCAAACAATCCGGCCACCTGGAAGAAAGCGACGCGCGCAAAGGCGTTTCGTGACCGCTTCGAGTTCTGGGGCACAAGCCTGACGCGGGCGCCACGCGGTTTCGATCCGGCGCACGCGTTGGTTGCCGATCTGATGCGTCGAAATTTTGCCGCAGGTCAATCATTTCCCGATGCACTCGCGCGTTCGGACGAACTGCTGCCCTTCGTCGTCGACACGTTCCAGCACGTCGCGCCCATGATCGATTATCTGTGCGCTGCGGTCGATCTTGAATTCTAAGACTGCGTGGGCGATCGCCGTCCAATGACGATCGGCGAATCGGTCACTCGCGTCACTCACTACGCTTGCGATGACTGCCCGCTGCCCGCAAACATATGTATACAACGCAACACTGACGTTCAGGAAAATGACTGCGAATATGAATGACTTTCGCAGTGTTCAGATCGTTTCATTATCTTCGCGCAGTACGCATCGTTCACCCCTGCCGAGGAAGTCCCCATGAAACTCACCACAATCTTTACTGCTTTGCTGGTTGCTGGCGTTTGCAGCGCATCGGCGCACGCGCGCGATGGCGACAGTCTGACCGTGGTCGGCACAAGACCAATCATGAGCATGCGCTCGGGCCTGTCTATGCCAACGCAAGTCAATGCGGTGGATCCGACTGCGTTTTATTCGAACGTGACAACGAGCAGCAACACCGGGGCTACCGCGGGTGGCACCACCTTGGTGGGTTCGAATCTGGTGACCAGGATGTTGTGCGACGACCTGCAATTCAGTACCACCCAATCCATTGCGCACATTACCGGCGCGGTTTTCACCGTTGTCAATTTCGACTCCGGCACGGTTTCGTTCCGCCCATCCATCGCATTTTTCCAGAACGATGGCATCAACGGTGGCCCAGGCACCGCAGCGGGCGGTGTGACCTTCGGGTCGGTGACGCTGCCAACACTGGGTGCAACCGTGTTGTCCAGCGGCCCCTTGTCCAGCGCGATCAATGTACCGGTTGACACTTCCAACCCGGTTGTCTGGGCCTGCCAGTATTTCGACAACGACAGCGGAATCACCGGCGCCACCCAGGCACAGATGGATAACCTGGGCGCGGTCTTTTTCAATCCGCCCGATATTGGCACCTCGCAGGATCTCTATTTCGGTAGCGCCGGTCCCGGTTCCGTAGCGAGCGATCCACCGGGCTCGAACCAGTATTTCGGGGGAAATCCGGTCGCCAACTTTGGCTGGGAACTGTTGAATGCGGACGGCGACACGATTTTTAAGGATGGCTTCGACGGTTGAATATCGAGGCGCCGGGAGGCGCGATGCTGCTGATGAATTCGTCCAGTGCATCGCGCCTGGCGCCCTCCCCACCCTGCATGCTCGCGCCCAGATCACGCGTCGGCAAAGCTGATCGTCAGCACAGCGTCGATGGCATCGCTGCCGAGCAGGCACATCAGCAGACGCTCAATGCCGAGCGCGACGCCCGCACAAACGGGCATGGCTGACAATGCGGCGAGAAATCGCTCATCGATCGGCATCACGCGCTGATCGCGCGCGTGCCGACGCAGGTTGTCGCGCTCGAAGCGGGCGCGCTGTTCGGTCGCATCGATCAGTTCGTGGTAACCGTTCGCAAGTTCATGCGGCCCAAGATACAACTCGAAGCGTTCGGCGACCGGCGGATCGCCATCGCGGATTTTCGCCAGCGCACATTGGGTTTGCGGAAAATCGTGGACCAGCGTGATGCGGTCGCCCGGCAACGAAGGTTGCAGGCAATGCGTGATCAGGAGATCGAGCCAATCGTCGCGACCCAATCCCTCGGTAGCGATGTGGATGTCCGCCAGCGGCTCGCGCAGTTCGTCAAGTGTCGCCGTGAACGGATCGATGCCGAGTCCTTCGACAAACCACTCGCGATAGCCGCATTCGATCACCGTTGCACGCCGATCGACCAGGTGCAATGCAATCTGCACCAATTCGCAGGTTTCGCGCGCCAACAACCGATGGTCGAACCCGACTCGATACCATTCGAGCATTGTGAACTCGGGATTGTGGCGCTGTCCGGCTTCGCCGTTGCGGAACACGCGACCAAGTTCGTAGCAATCGCCGATACCACTTGCAAGCAAACGTTTGAGTCCGTGTTCCGGCGACGTGCGCAGCCAGCGTTCGGGTAAGCCTGCGTCGACGTGGCCATTGAACGTCGTCGCAAAGCTTTCGATGTTCGGCTCGGTGTTGCCACCCTCGCTGAGAATCGGCGTTTCAACTTCGAGTACGCCGCGCTCGGCGAAGAACGCGCGTATCTTCGCGTATAACCGCGCGCGCAATATCAGTGCCGCATGCAAAGCGACCGCGTCACGCATCGTGCTTGTCGAAAAACGCCAACAGCTGCGCCTCGTCCCAGATTTGGATACCAAGCGCCTGCGCTTTATCGAGCTTCGATCCCGCTTCCGAACCTGCAACCACGAAGCTGGTCTTGTTCGACACGCTGCCTGCGATTCTGGCGCCCAGCGCTTCGAGCCGCGCTTTCGCCTCGTCGCGAGACATCGCCGACAAGATCCCAGTAAGGACCACGGTGTGGCCGCCGAGCAGACCTTCTTCATGCTGATCCACGGTCGCGTCCGCCGCACAAAATTCTTCGATAGCATGCGCGCAACGCAACGCAAGGTTGCGGCCTTCGGACTCATCGAGAAACGCTCGCAATGACTCGGCCGAATCCTGCGGCACGCCGGCAGCTAGCAGCATGGTGACATCAGCGTCAAGCACTGCGGCGATCGACTGCAACACCTCGGCCACCTGTTCAGCCCGCTTTGGCGTAAGTTTCGGAATTTCCATTTGCGAAAGAACGTTTCGTGCCGTCATCGCGGCGCGCATTTTCCGGCTGGGTGCATGCGTGTCGTTGATCTCGACGCCTCGCGCGAACAAATCGTCGATGACCTGCTGGTTTCCCGGCTGCTGAAAGAATGCATCGACTGCCCGGGCCACTTCTCCTCCGATATCCGGCACCAGTTTGAGGATCGGCCAAGGCAAATGGCGGATCCGTTCGATGTCGCCAATCCAGATCGCGAGGCTCTTCGCGGTGCTCTCACCAACGTGTTGGATCCCGAGTGCGTACAGGAACCGAGCAAGGGTCGTCCGGCGGCTGTGTTCGATCGCATCGATCAGATTTTCGGCCCATTTCGTGGCGACCTTGCCGCCTTTCGCCGCACGTTTGCCTTCGCGTACTGGTGTTCCACCGTCGCGCTCATCGGAACGGCGCTTCATCTCGAGAAGATCGGCAAGCGTCAGTTTGTACAAATCTGCGACCGACGCCACGTAACCGAAATCACCGAGTTCTTCAATGTAACGTTCCCCCAGGCCGTCGATGTCCATTGCGCGGCGCGATGCGAAATGAAAGAGCGCCTGCGTGCGTTGCGCGGCGCAGGTCAGTTCGCCACTGCAACGCGACACCGATTCACCTTCTTCACGCACGATATCCGAGCCGCATATCGGGCAATGCGCCGGCATTCGCCAAGTCGACGCGTGCGGCGGCCGCAACTCGATCACCACACGCACAACTTCCGGAATCACGTCACCTGCGCGGCGCACAATCACGGTATCGCCCACGCGCACGTCGAGCCGCGCGACCTGATCGGCGTTGTGCAAGGTCGCATTGGTGACCATGACGCCGCCCACTTGCACCGGCACGAGCCGAACCGCCGGCGTCGCCGCACCCGTGCGTCCGATATTGATCAGTATGTCCTCGACCGTCGTCTGCTGCTCTTGCGCCGGGAATTTGTGCGCGATTGCCCAGCGCGGCGCGCGACCGATGAAGCCGAGCTCTCGTTGGCCGGCGTAATCGTCAACCTTGTAGACAACGCCGTCGATGTCAAACGGCAACGAATCGCGCAGCGTGGCAATGCGTGAGTAGTACTCGAGGCAACCTTGTGCGCCGAGCGCGATCTCTACCAGCCCGCTTACCGGAATGCCCCATTCGGAGAATTTATCCAGCGTCGCGGAGTGCGTGATCGGGAGTTTTCCGCCCTCCACTACTCCAAGCGCGTAGGCATAAAAGGAAAGCGGACGTTTCGCGGTAATGCGTGAATCGAGCTGACGCAGAGACCCGGCGGCGCCGTTGCGCGGGTTCGCTAGCACCTTGTCGCCATGACGACGCGCTCGATCGTTCCATGCCTCAAACGCCGCACGCGGCATGTAAACCTCGCCGCGTACTTCAAGCACGCGCGGCCAACCCTTGCCATGCAGGCGCAACGGAATCGATTTGATCGTACGCAGGTTCCGGGTGACATCTTCGCCGGTCTCGCCATCGCCGCGCGTCGCGCCGCGCACAAAGACGCCGCCCTCGTAACGCAGACTGATCGCGAGGCCATCGAATTTCGGTTCGACCGAAAACCGCGGTTGCGAAATGCCAAGCCGTTGCTCGACGCGGCGCACGAAGGTCTGTACGTCGTCCTCGGTAAACGCATTGCCGAGCGAAAGCATCGGAATTTCGTGACCCACGGTCGCGAATGCGCCAGATGGAGCCGCGCCGACGCGCTGTGTAGGCGAATCGGGTGTCAGCAACTGCGGATTTGCGACTTCAAGTTCGGCCAGCTCGCGCAGCAACTTGTCGTACTCGGCATCGGCAATATCGGGATCGTCGAGCACGTGGTAGCGCTGATTTGCGTTACCGATGCGCGCGCGCAAATCCGCGACGCGCGCGGCGAGTTGATCATTGCTTGCCCGTTGGGTCATCCGCTGCATTCGCAGTTCATTGCAGGAGCGGCTTCAGCCGCGATACGTGTGGCACGAGGTCAGGAACCCAAGCATGGTCGCTCAACGCTTCTCCTTATTGATAAACCAAGTCTAGCGATTTGTAGCAAGGCAGTGACGAACATGGCGCGTCAAGCTCAATCTCGCATCAGGTTGCATTACCCCTCGAACTGCATGACGCGACGGGAGCGCTGCATGCAGCGTGGGCTAAGAAACAAATCAAATGATTGCCTGGCGTCCGTCTGCCACCATGCTCCGTCCAGTGCGCGCGCTTCACCCCACCAAGGCCCCGCTCGCGACGAGCTCGCAGATCGAACGCACGTCGTCATCCATCGCACGATCACGCGACATGAAGGCAATGTGCTCGCGAATTTTCGCGTGCGCTCTCGATACGCCTGCGCCCGCATGGAAATCCGCGCTCTGCGCGAGAACCGCCATCAATTTCCGCACTTCCAATTCAAACTGCGCGCGCGATGGATTCGTCGCGTCCGGCGCGTTGGCAATCTTGGCGGCCAGCGCACGCCAGTCACCGCGCGAAGCGAGACGCCGCGCCGCGTTGAGCATGTTCTGTCGGTAGTCGAGCGCCTGCGCCGCTGTGTACAACTCCAGCGCCAGCACATAGCCCAAATCTTCAGTCATTTCGAGTACGTGGCGCGCCTCGTTGGCACCCATCGAGACATGATCTTCGGCGTTCGCGCTGGTCGGAATTGAATAGACCGACGCCGGATGCGCACGTGTGGCCAGGTCGTTGACCAGCGCCGCAGCGGTGTATTGCACGATCATGAAACCCGAATCGGTGGCATCCTCGTTTCCGATCAGGAACGCCGGCAGTCCGTCACTCGTCGCCGAATCGACGAGCTTGTTGAGCCGCCGTTCGGAGATCGATGCGAGCACCGGAATCGCAGCCTTCACGTAACTCATCGCGAGGGCAAGCGGCATGCCGTGGAAATGGCCGGCCGAGATCACTTGATCCTCGATGACCTGCGCATCGACTGCATCCGGAAAGATCAACGGGTTATCGGTAACCGCGTTCAGTTCGATATCGATTACGCGGCAGGCCTGTGCCCACGCATCGCGCACCGCACCATGCACCTGCGGCATGCAGCGCAAGCTGTAAGCATCCTGCGGCTGGTGTTTCTTGCCGCCCTTGAACGGCAGGAAGCGCGCGTAAAACGCCTCGCGGCCATGCCGCTGACTGGGCGGCACGTAATCCCACGCAATATCGAAATGCTGTTTCTGGTCTTCCGGATCACTCCATGAATCAGCGAGCCAAGTCCGAAAACGTGGCACCAGGTGAGACGCGATATCGACGAGCGTCGAGCCCGCCACAAGCTCACGCACATTGCGGGCGGTTTCGACCTGTCCCGGATGCGGACGCAGTGCGTGCACGTCTTTGCGGAATGCACTGCTTCGCCCCGAAAACGCATCCAGCGTCATGGCCCCGGCAAGATCCGCGGTCGAGATGAGTTTTTCCAGCCGCTCGAGCGCAAGCGCTGCGCACGCGAGCATTTGCGCGGTGCCGTTGTTGAGCGCGAGACCTTCCTTGAAGGACAGCCGCAGAGGCGCGAGACCTGCGTGTTTCAGCGCATCGGCGCCTGACATCCGTACACCGCGAAAAAACGCCTCGCCCCCGCCCAGCAGCACAATCGCCAGATGTGACAACGGCGCCAGATCGCCGCTGGCGCCGACAGAGCCCTTCTCGGGAATCACGGGCACCACATCCCGATTGAGCAACTCGGTCAATGCCCGCAAGGTCACGACACGAATGCCCGAATGACCACGCATCAACGTATTGATGCGGATCGCCAACATCGCACGCACCACCTCGGCGGAAAATGGCTTGCCAACGCAGACTGCATGCGTGATGACGAGGTTGTGCTGCAATTCTTCGAGCAGCGATCCTTCATGTTTTTCGGGATTGCCGCCAGGCAGCTCGTCGCGCGCGCGATGCGCACCCAGCAACTTGTCCGCATTGCTGCCAAAACCGGTGGTAACGCCATAGATTGGCTCGCCGCAACTGACCTTGTCGGCAATGAAGTCCGCGGCGCGCTGCACATGTTCAAGCTGCGCATCATCGAGGGTGGTCCGGGCGCCGTGGCACGCAACTGCGATCAGTTGTTCGCGGGTGAGGCTGTTGCCGTCGAGGAGGATTGTCTGCATGCCGTAAATGCCAGTGTGGTAGCGGCTTGGGCCGCAAAATCGGGGCTTTGATAAAGGGAGAGCGTCGCGGCGCGGAAGCCGTTTTTTACGACGCTCTCGGTGCAGCGACACCCATCACGCTCTCCTGCTCGATTTCCACCCGCAGCGCATCGGCAAGCTCGTCACGCTGGACTTCGAACTGGTCTTGCTTGCGCAGATCCTTCACCGTAATCGTGCCCTTGGCGATTTCGTCGGGCCCCAGCACGAGCACGAATCGGATGCCTGCACGATCCGCATACTTGAACTGCTTGGCCAATTTTCCAGGCTCCACAACCACTTCGGTGTTGATGCCGGCGGCGCGCAATTGCGTCGTCAGCTCCAGATAGCGCGGCAACTCGTGCTCGTCCATCTGCGCAACCAGCGCTTGCACGGTGCTGCGACCGCCCTTCAACAGGCCTGCTTCACGCAATTGCCAATACAAGCGCGTCGCGCCGATCGAGATGCCGACGCCGGGCAGACGGGACTTCGTGTAGTGGCTGGCAAGGTTTTCGTACCGGCCGCCCGAACAGATCGAACCAATCTGCGGATAGTCATTCAATGTCGTTTCGTAGACCGTAGCGGTGTAGTAATCGAGGCCGCGGGCAATCGACAGGTTCAGCGCGAAATGTGATTCGGGCACGCCGAATGCCTTGAGCAGCCCGAGCACTTCTTTCAACTCCGCACGCCCTTGCTCCAGAGCTTCGCTACCGGCACCGAGGGCGTCCAGTTTTGCCAACGCATCGGCCAGCGAAGTGGAACGAACCTGCACGAATTCGAGCAGTTTTTCAGCCACGTCGACGGACAATCCGAACGCGTCGCCGGTTAGTGCTTCGCGCACTGCATCAGCACCGCGTTTATCGAGCTTGTCCACTTCGCGCAACAGCGCACCCTGCTGTTCGGCATCGGCAATACCGAGTCCTTCGAGCCAACCGCGCATCAATTTTCGATTATTGATCTGGATCGTGAATGCGCCAATGTCGAGGTCGCGAAACACGTTGTAGATCACCGCCGGCAACTCGGCATCGTAACGAACGGACAGGCTGTCCTTGCCGATCACGTCGATGTCGCATTGATAGAATTCGCGGAAGCGCCCGCGCTGTGCTCGCTCGCCACGATAGACACGCTGGATCTGGAAACGGCGGAATGGAAACACCAGATCGCGTTCGTGTTCGGCGACATAACGCGCGAGCGGCACGGTGAGGTCGAAGCGCAGAGCAAGCTCGGGTACGTCCCCGGCAGCGGCTGCTTGCAGCGCACCTGTCGATTGCACGAAATACACCTGACGTTCGGTCTCGCCGCCTTCCTTGGTCAGCAGAACGCTGGAAAATTCCATGACCGGGGTTTCAATGGGCAGGAAACCAAAACGCTCGAAATTGCGCCGGATCGCATCCAGCATCGCCTGAAACGCGACTTGGTCGAGCGGCAACAGTTCGAGTACGCCGGGCATCGTGCGGGCTTGGGTGACAGCCATCGGTTTCCTTTGAATCGGCCCTGCGAGGGTGACGCGCAGCGGCGTGGAACAGGTCGAACAGGTTACCAGATGGTCCGCAAATGCATTTTCCACGCATGCGGCATCGTCCACCCCTGTCAACTTCAAACGCCCGCGATCCGCTCGCCACGGTTGCGCCGTCGTCGAGCCATCGTTAGAATTCGCGGTCCGCTACGGCGGTTAGTCGGGGTGTAGCTCAGCCTGGTAGAGCGCTACCTTCGGGAGGTAGAAGTCGCAAGTTCGAATCCTGTCACCCCGACCAATACATTCAATGAAGCAGGCCGCCGCGAACCGGTGGCCTTTTTTTGTTCCAAATGCCGGGTAACGATAGACCAATCACTGCGCGTGAACGCAGGCTTTACAGCGACCGGCGAACCTCAGCGGCTCGACTGCTTGCGATGATCGCCAGGGCGACTCTTGCTCTGCGGCCCCGCGGACGGCTGCGGGTTGAGATCGTTGAGCAAGGCACGCAGATCAACCGATATCGTCGAGCCGTTACCTGCAATGTCGAGGGCGGCCATGGACCGCTTGGACAATGCGGCACGATCGATGTAGAGCTCGCGATCCTGTTCTGGCGGACGAGTTGCACTGCACAGGTTGCGGTTCAGACGCAGCAAACTGGTACCCGAACGCTGCCACGGCTGCGTCGGAAAAAGTCGCTTGACCATGACGCTTTCAAGCTTGACGACTACCGTGTCATCACCGATTTCCGTGCAACGCCCAATACCAATATCGTAAGACATAGACCTTCATATCCTCAGGAACGCGATGATTCGAGCGCGCGCTCGAAAGGCAAAGCGCCGCGACGCGACGCGGCAAGAAACAATGCGGCAACGCAACATCGAAGTATGACGGATTCAGCGTAAATTTCCGTTAAATGACGAGATGTCGCGTAAGAGCCACAGGTTTTTCTAGCATAAAAGTCAACCTGCGTAGCAACTTGTTCGCATGTCCTCAAGTGTTGGCTGAGGTAGCAGATCATGCTACTGGACCTTTCACACCGGACTGGCCGCCGCCTGTCGCTTGATCGTCTCGTCGGACTGCGGCATAACCTCGCTGGCTTCGTGCCAAGGTTCCTTGTCGAAGATCACCAGGCGAGAACCGATTCGATCGATTTTTGCATACGCCGCCGCCAGTGGAACCGGCAGACGCGGGAGCATGATGGTGAGCGCGGTTACATCTCGCTCGATCACCAGCTCCTGTCCGGCGGCATCATCGGAGGACCACGCGCGTGATCCCAGTGGAACACGAAAACGCAGCGTTTCATTTTTCGTTGCGATAACCAGCAACAAGTCATGCCGACTCAACGACGAGTGACGAGCGTACGCGATTCTCAATGTGGTCGTGTTGTCCGGCGTCGCAGAGGCAGCGCCGCTCATCTGGAAATACTCGGGTCGCGCCGCAATGGCCAGCAACCGACGACGACTTAGCGCCATCTGACTCGCATGCGACTCCATCGCCGCGCATTTACGCTGCTGATAATCCGCTGCCGATAACACGATGAGATTGCCGTCCTGCGCATTTTCTCCGTGCACCACATAGCCCAGTCGAACGCAATCCGTTCCGGCGCGCAACAGGGCAAGATCCAGCAAGATGCGCAGCGCGCTGTGGTCGGGATGTCGATCCGCGAGCGCAGGCATCACCACATGCGTCGGCTCGAATCGCAAAATCTCATCGCGCAATGTTGACACTGCGCTGTCGTCACTCATCAGGCAGTCGGTCAGCCCTTGGTCCGGCCAACCCAGAAAACGAATGCCCTGCGTATCGCTCACACCGAGCATGGCAAGCGCCACCACCGCCTCGCTTCGCCGGCGTTGTCCCCAGCGTGCACGCTCCATGGGACCGATCGTCCAGCGGCGTTCGAGCCAGCGCTGGGGCCATGGATTGTTGTCACCGTCAGTGGCGAACACGACGCGCACGGTGGCCCCCGCAGCCACTGCGGACTGAATCAACATGCCGCTCGACAGCGTCTCGTCGTCCGGGTGCGGCGCAACCACCAGCAGGCGATCCACGGGTGAAAGGTTCAATGACGCCATCTTCGATCATCCATTCGGGCCAACGCACAGGTGCTGCCGACAACGTCTTGTCGTACGTCGCTGCACCCATGTCTTCAGGCGACCAGACTAACCCAAGTTCACGATAAATGGATGCGTGATGTCGTCCGATTGATTGCCGCAAGCCTGAGGCGCTCGACAATCACGCAAGACCACCCAATCGTGCGCGCAGGTCATCAAGACGAAGATCTGCGCTCGCGCCAGGCGACATGCGCGCGGCGAGGCTGGACTCGGGTGTGCGGCCGTGTCCGGTCGACGCTGCGCTGGCAGCAGCCTGCAGATACGCTTCGCGAAACGGAACTCCTGCTTGCGCCTGTTCGATCGCCACATCGGTTGCATGCATCGAAGGTTCAATGGCAGCGCGCATGGCAGGCCCGTTCCATCGCATATGCGCGAGTAGATCTGGCAATAACGCCAAGGCAGCCATTCCTCGCGAAAATCCGTGAAATATTGCACCTTTGGACAATTGCAAATCCCGCTGGTATCCGGACGGCAGCGATAGCAGTTGCTCGATCTCGGTTCGCGCTGCCGCAACACATGCGTAGCTCGCGCGCATGAGTTCGACGACGTCCGGATTGCGTTTGTTCGGCATGATCGAACTGCCGGTCGTGTACTGCTCAGGCAAGGCCACAAAGCCGAATTCTGCCGTGGTGAACAGCGACAGATCCCATGCCAGGCGGCGCAAATCCAGCAGCGCGGCGCCCAGCGCGTCCAGGGCGGCAATCTCGAACTTGCCGCGCGAAAGCTGCGCATACATCGGATTGATCTGCAGCCGAGCGAACCCCAGCACTCGAGTTGTGTGGTCGCGATCGAGTGAAAGGTTTACGCCGAAACCTGCCGCCGTGCCGAGCGGATTGGCATCGATCCATGCCAGGGTGTCACGCGCGCGCTGCGTGTTGTCTATAAACGCTTCGGCAAAGCCGGCAAACCACAAGGAAGTCGATGACACGACCGCGCGTTGCAGATGCGTATAGCCGGGCATCGGTAGCGCGTCGTGCGAGGCGCGGTCGAGGCAGACCGTGGCGGCATCGCGACACACCATCGCCAATTCTTTGAGTTTCTCCTTCAGCCACAAGCGCATCGCGACGAGAATTTGATCGTTGCGGCTGCGCCCCGTATGAACCTTGCGACCAGCGTCGCCGAGTCGTTCGGTCAGGCGTGCTTCGATCGCGGAATGGCCGTCTTCGTAGCGTTCGTCGAGCACGAAGCGACCAGCGCGGAAGTCATCGGCGAGAATGCCCAGCTCATGGCCGATAGCCTGCGCCTCCGCAATGCTGAGAATGGCGATCTTTGCAAGTCCATCGACGTGCGCACGGCTGGCCTCGATGTCGTGGAGAAAAAATTGGCGATCGAGCACGACGTCGTCGCCGGCAAGAAAGCGCATGATTCGTTCGTCGGTGCACGTGCCGGGTTTTTGCCAGAGGAAGTCGGTCATAAGTCAGGAGAGTGGCGTGAAGGCTGAGGGAAAAGCGGAATTCAGGTGCGAGGGATGGACTCGAGCTCGTCGAAATCAAATGCGCGATTGAGGTTCTGCATGGCCTGCGTCGCAGCCCCCTTGAGCAGGTTGTCGAGGGTTGCGACAAGAACAATGCGCTTTCCGCCCGGTGCGATTGCGAAACCACCGATGTCGACATGGTGTTTGCCCGCGACCGCGTTGACCCATGGTGCCTCGTCAACAATGCGCACCAACGGCGAATCGGCGTAGAACTGGCGATAACGTGCCATGATCGCATCCCGCGTTGCCGCGTGTTGCAACCACAGATTCACCGTCATCGTGATACCGCGAAAATGCGCCGCGACATGTGGCATGAACTCGACCGGGACGTCGAACTGGCGTGCAACTTCGCGCTCATGCGTGTGATCGACCAGCGCATATGGCATCAGGTTGTCGCGCAGTTTCAGGGGATCATTCTTGTCCGATGGCGTGGTGCCAGCCCCCGAATAGCCGGAAACGCCAAAGCATGTTGGCGGGGCGGCGAGATCGAGTTTCAGCGGGGCGATCGCAAGCTGCATCGCAGTCGCGTAGCAACCGGGGTTGCTGATGCGCCTCTGTCCCGCGTAGCGTCCGCGGGTGAGTTCGGGAAGGCCGTAGTACCAGCGATCGTCAAAGCGGTAATCGGCGGAGAGATCGACGATGACGGTGTCTGGCTTCAACCCGTCGATCGCCACGACGAATCCTTTTGCCTTCCCGTTGGGGAGCGCGAGCACGACCGCGTCGGCGCGCTTGACGGCGACGTCCTCGGCGCCGAGATTCTCGTAGTGAAGCTCACCGGTGTACTCAGCAACATGATCGCGCACACGCTGTCCCTCGAAAGCGCGCGAAGACACGAATGCAAGCTCCAGTGAAGGATGCCTCGCGACAAGCCGGATCAATTCCACGCCCGCATGGCCGCGCGCGCCGACGATGCCGACCTTGATACGTTGACCCGTCATGTTCATTTCAATCCTTGAGCGTGGCAGGCTTCACGCGGCAATGCTCGACGCAGTGACGAACGTCGTCGAAGTCATCAAGACCGTACCAGAACACCTTCCACTTCTCCTGCTTGATGCAACCGTCGCTTTCGGAAAAATAGAACGGATTGACCAGGTTGCCACGCCGCGAACGCCAGAACAGGCGCGGGTTCTCATCACGCATGAGCTGCCACACGGCGCGCCCGAGGCCTTCGCCTTGCGCGTCGTCAAGAACCGCGAACTTGTCGAGGTAGGCAAGCGGTTTGCCGTGCACCAGCCCTTCGTCGGTGAGGATCACTGCGGCGCGATAGTTCTCGCTGACATAGGCTCGCGACAAGCGCGTGAGTTCGAAGTAGTCCGGCAGCAGGCGTCGACCGAACGCTGATTCGATCAGATCGCGCAGCCGCGGCAGGTCAAGCTGGCTCCATGACGACGCGTGCAGCACACGCTCGCCGCGCCGCACAAGCGTGCCGGATCCCTTGTGCGTGAACAGTTCCTTGGCCAGTTCCGCCGGACGCGTGATGGATACCGAGGATGACAGCGGCAGGCTGTCGAGAAGATCCTTGATCTGTTCGAGCTTTACGCGCATGCCGCCATTGATCCATGGCTGCTCGATCAAGTGCTCGTATTCAGTTGACAGGTTGATCGAGTCAATCACGCAGCCCTGGTCGTCGAGCAGGCCGCCAGTACCGGTCAGGAACACTATCTTGTACGGCTGCAGCACCTGTACCAGTTCATTCGCGGCAAAATCGGCGTTGACGTTGACGATCTGGCCGCCATCGGTTTCGGCCAGCGAGGCGATCACCGGGATCGAACCTACCTTGATCGCGGCCTGGATCCCGTCGGTATCCACACGCGTGACTTTTCCGACCAGCCCGTAAACGTCGCGATCGAGAAACTCCGCTTCGAAAACACCCGACTGGATCGACGTCGCGCGTACACCCTGCGCCTGCAGCGCTTCAACGAGTTTCAGGTTTTCCTGGCGCATCACCTGTCGCACCACCCCCAGCACCGCCGCATCGGTGACGCGCAGATTGTCGACCGTGCGCTTCTCGATGCCGGCGGCCTTCATTCGCTCGTCGAGTTGCGGGCCAGCACCGTGCACGACAATCGGAGTCAAGCCAACCTGCTGCAGAAACGCGAGCGACGACACCAGCGCATCGAGTTCATCGCGCAACACGGCACCGCCAACCTTGACCACGGCGAAGCGCGCCGCATCGAGTTGCGAAAAGCGTTTCAGGTACTGCTGGATCTCCTTCGCGCTGGCCATGTTGGACAGCAGACGAACGATCGTGGTGCGCATATCGGTCATGCTCGGTTGGCGCTCTGGATGCGGGTATCGGAAGCACTCCCCCATTCGGCGGTTTCGACCGATGACGTGCGCAGCAGCGTATTCATGGTTCAGCCCTCCAGCAGGCGTTGGTAGGTGCTCGCCGCCGCGACAAGCTGATCGAGTGCCACCCATTCGTCAGCCGCATGCGCCTGTGCGATATCGCCGGGGCCGTAGACGATCGCAGTCAGCCCTGCTGCTGAAAACAGGGAAGCCTCGGTCCAGAAGTCGACCGCATTGCCGATGGGCAGGTCGAGTGCATCGGCGAAGTCGCGGGCTTCGAGGCGACGCGTTTCCGCCGCAGCAACGTCGCCCGCCGGCAGCGAAGGACCACGAAACGTCTCCTCGTAGCGCTCGATAGCGGCGGTGTCACAGAGCGCACCGAAGCGTTCATGCAACGCATCGATTGACATCGAAGGCAGCGGCCGGAATCCGAATCGAACGGCGGCGTCCGGCGCAATCATGTTCGCCTTGATGCCGCCTTGGACCTTGCCGATATTGAAGCGCAGGCCGGTCAAACCACCGAAGCGCTGATGCGATTGCGAGTCGACAAAATCCAGCGCATGACTGCCCCAGCGCATTGCCTGATGCAAGGCATTTTCCTGCATCGCGTTCGCGCTGGAGGCATGCCCGGCCGAACCACGAAATTCCATCAACACCGAGCTGATGCCGCGATGCGCAAGGACGGCCTCGCACAGCGTCGGCTCGGCCACGATCGCTTCCCTGAACCCATGATCGCGCGCGAGAAACGCGGCAATGCAGCGTGCATCGTTCGCTTCTTCGTCGGTGGTGAACAGGAACGCGGCATCGCCCGCGGTTGACGCCGCCGCCGCCAGCAAGCCTGCCGCAGCACCTTTGATATCGCAGGCGCCGAGGCCGATCGCGCGATCCGCGGTCACCCGCAACACGTGCGGATCGGCGCTCCACGCCGGCGATGACGGCACCGTGTCGAGGTGCACGTTGAAGACTCGCGTCGGCGTACCCCGCACGGCGAACATCGATACGGCGCCTGCACCATGATCGAGGACTTCAATGCGAAAGTCCGCCAACTGCGCGCGCAGGTAGTCGAACAGGCCCCCGGTGCCAATCGTGCGCGGCGGGTTGCGCGTGTCGAACGCGATCAATGCTTCGAGGTGTTTGAGGATGTTATCGAGCATGGCGGCTACTTGCGATTGATCTCGGCCCACAGCGTGCTGCTCATGCCGAACAACTTGATGAAGCCCTCGGCCTCGGCCACGCCCCAATCCGCAGCCTGTGCGTAAGTGGCGCCCTTGGCGTTGAGGATATGTTTGGACACGATTTCCACGGCGCTGACGATGCCACCCGAAGTCTCCAATATCACCTCGCCGTTGACGCAGCGCTGGCTGCTCGCGAGAAACGCTTCGAGATCGGCCTTCAGCGGATCGTGGAAGAAGCCTTCGTAGACCAGTTCGACCCAGCGCCGCGCCACCTCGGGCTTGAAGCGGTTCTGCTGTTTGCTCAGCACCGCCTCCTCCAGCGCACGGTGTGCAATCAATAGTGCGGTCAGACCGGGCGCCTCGAAGATGATGCGACCCTTGAGGCCGATCGTTGTATCGCCCGTGTAGATACCGCGGCCGACTCCATATTGCGCAAACAGACCGTTAAGCTTCGCCAGCATTGTGTGACCAGCGATCCTCTTACCATCGAGTGCGACTGCCTCGCCGTTTTCAAACGTGAGTTTCAGGCGCAGCGGGTGCAGCGGCCATTCGGGGCGCGGCTTGCACCAGC
>CAJDTR010000011.1_pt1 | contig 48717 bp, 40 predicted proteins | sample 7389891 | NCBI WGS metagenome assembly CAJDTR01 (sample SAMEA7055657, study PRJEB34461) | soil metagenome | biome: terrestrial ecosystem; feature: Peninsula; material: soil | place: Antarctica | collected 2016 | reverse complement strand
CCCGCCTGCGCGCGTATCTGCGCCTCGACGCAGGCCAGCGCAGTCATGTTGAATACACGGCGCACGGTCGCAGCCGGTGTGAGTACATGCACGGGTTTGGACGGACCCATCAGGATCGGTCCGAGCACGACGCCGTCGGTCATCACCCGGGTCATGTTGAACGCGATGTTGGCCGAATCGAGATTCGGGCAGACGAACACGTTGGCCGAACCGGTCAGGCGCGAGTTGGGAAACAACTGCTCGCGCACCGCCGCATTCATCGCAGTGTCGGCATGCATCTCGCCTTCGACCTCGACCTTGGGCAGGCGTTCGCGCAGCAGTTCAACCACGCGGCGCATCTTCAGCGAACTTGCGTCCTCCTGGCTGCCGAAATTGGAATGCGAGAGGATCGCGATTTTCGGCGTGATGCCGAACAATTGCAGCCGCAGCGCACCCTGCGCGGCTGCGGCGGCAATGCGCTCGGCGTCCGGATCGAGCGCGACATGGGTGTCGAGAAAAAAGAACACCCCGCGATCGTTGAACACCGCGGTCATCGCCGACATGGCATTGACACCCGGATCCAGCGGAATGATCCCGCGCAGATAACCGAGCTTCTTGTGGAAGCGCCCGACCAAGCCGCAGATCATCGCGTCTGCTTCACTACGACGCAGCATCAACGCAGCGATCACGGTCGCGCGCGACCGCACAATCTGTTTGGCGCTGTCCGGCGTTACGCCGTGGCGCTGCATCAACTCGTGATAAAGCGTCCAGTAATCCTTGAATCTCGGATCGCTCTCGATGTTGCACAGTTCGAAGTCGATCCCGGCTTTCAGGCGCAGGCACAGTTTCCGGATGCGCGCTTCGATGACCGCTGGCCGTCCGACCAGAATCGGCCGCGCCAGGCGTTCGTCAACCACGTGCTGCACCGCGCGCAGCACGGTTTCCTCTTCGCCTTCGGCGTAGACCACGCGCTGGATGTCGGCCTTCGCGCGCTCGAATACCGGCTTCATCAGCAAGGTGGTGCGGAACACGAATGCATTGAGTTTTTCCGTGTACGCCGCCAAGTCGGCGATTGGCCGCGTCGCCACGCCCGAATCCATTGCCGCTTTGGCGACCGCTGGCGCCAACTGCACGATCAGGCGCGGATCGAACGGCTGCGGAATGATCGAATCGGGACCAAACGGCACGGTCTTGCCACCATAGGCGCGCGCTGCGACATCACTCGCTTCGCGCCGCGCGAGCGTGGCGATCGCATGCACGCAGGCGATCTTCATCGCTTCGTTGATGGTGGTGGCGCCGACATCCAGCGCACCCCGAAAAATGTACGGGAAACACAGCGCGTTGTTGACCTGGTTCGGATAATCCGACCGCCCCGTGGCGATGATCGCGTCCGGACGCACCGCCTTGGCTTCCTCGGGCAATATTTCCGGTGTCGGATTGGCGAGGGCAAGAATGATCGGCCGCTCGGCCATGCGTGCGACCATCGCGGGCTTCAACACGCCGGGCGCGGACAAGCCCAGGAACACATCCGCGCCGTCGATGATTTCGTCGAGCACGCGCGCGCTCGTTTCGCGCGCGTAGCGCGCCTTGTTTTCATCGACTTCCTCGACGCGGCCTTTCCACACCACACCGAGACGATCGGCGACCCAGATGTTTTCGGGTTTCACACCGAGACTGACCAGCATGTCCAGACACGCCAAGCCCGCCGCACCGGCACCTGTCGATACCAGCTTGATCGATGCGATGTCCTTGCCCGCAACATGCAGCGCGTTGACCAGCGCCGCGCCGACGATGATCGCGGTGCCGTGCTGATCGTCGTGAAAGACCGGAATTTTCATGCGCGCGCGCAGCTTGCGCTCGACCTCGAAACATTCGGGCGCCTTGATGTCTTCCAGATTGATGCCGCCGAAGGTCGGTTCGAGGCTTGCGATGATCTCTACCAGCTTGTCCGGATCGTTCTGGGCAATCTCGATATCAAACACGTCGATGCCGGCAAACTTCTGGAACAGCATGCCTTTGCCTTCCATCACGGGCTTGGCAGCCAGCGGGCCGATGTTGCCAAGTCCGAGTACCGCCGTGCCGTTGGTGATGACGGCAACGAGGTTGCCGCGCGCAGTGAGGTTCGCGACCTCGGTCGGATCGCGCACGATCTCCTCGCACGCTGCGGCAACACCGGGCGAGTAGGCGAGCGACAATTCGCGCTGCGTCACCACCGGCTTGGTAGGGCTGACCTTGATCTTTCCGGCCGGCGCGCGGCGATGGTAATCGAGCGCGGCTTTTTTCAATTCTTCGAGGGTCGACATGATCGCTGTGGCGCAAGAAGACGCCGCGAGCGGCGGCTTGCGGCAACGCCGTCGACTATAACATCGCACCCGAGAAGACTGACTCGACGGCTCCAGCACCCAGCGGGATCAAGCCAGTGCAGCCCTCTCGCAGCTGGTGGACTCGAACTACGCCACCTTCTCCTCAAATTCACTTGTTCCACCCTGCGCAATCGGCTACTGTCGAGTGGCGCGATTGTTGTTCGTGCGAGCGCGCCTTGGCACATGTTTGCGGAGGAGACGGTCGTGCGAATGATTCATCCCATTTTTCTTGTCTGCAGCTTGCTTGCCGCTGTCGCGCCGGCCGCTTTCGCGTCGGCCGACGCAGGTGCCGTTGCGAAAACCCCGTCGCCGCCGATCGCCAGCCCCGTCGGGTATCTCCCGCCGGTCTACAGGATCACCGGCGTACGTTCGTCGGCAGCAATGGCGACCGCCATCCACTGCACCAATCTGGATTCGGTGAACGTGGACATTAACGTCGACTTCTTCGAATACAGCGGTGCGCACGCGTGCTACGCGGGCTTCGCGGCGACTGCGCCGGGCACCACCCGGACGCTGACCACCGCAAATACAGACGTGTTTAGCGAAGATAGCTTCTGCCCCGGCCCGGCGCCACCCATCGGCCAAGGTTATGCGGCGGTCAGTACCTACCCGGTCAAGGCGAATATCATCTGCTCGGCGGAGCTCGTGAGCGTGCTCGGCAATCCGCCGACCACCCTGGGTGCGCTCGACGTCTATCGGGTCCCGTAGCGATGGGGCTGCATGGGGTTAAGCGGCTCACTGCGACGGCCATGCTTGTGTGGTTGTCCACCAGCGTCGCCACCGCGACCGATGCACTCAATCCGCAGGGCAGCTTGACCACCCGCACCATCGCTATCGCGCCTGGTGTGTTGAACAATTCCGCCATGACCACGCTCGTGCATTGCACGAATTTTGGTTCGGCACCCGGAAACATCACCACTGCGTTCCACAACTACAACAACACCTTCGTCTGCTCGGCCGGAGCAGGCAGCGTTGCGGTCGGACAGACGATTTCAATGGCGGTCACGCCGGTGACCTCAATGAGCAACCTTTTCACCTGCGGCGGGGCTGCCGCGACGATCAACCAGGGCGCCGCCTACATCCTCGCCGATATCACCCAAACTTTGCAGTTCCGCTGTACGGTGCAGTTGATCGACAAAGCATCCAATCCACCCGCAAGTCTGGATCGCCTTTCGTTGTACACCAGCGGCGGCGCGCCGTTGGGTGACATCATTTTCGCCGACGGTTTCGATCCTTGAATTCGGTAGGGCCAAAGCACAGCGGCGCCTCTGTGCGGCCCGCTCGCTTGGCTACAGTTGCGATTTGAAGGGCAGCACGATCAGCTCCGAAATTCGTTCACGGATGGAGCGGCGCTGCCACATCTCGAACGTGTAGGGCGTCGACAGTTTCAGGTCGCTTTCGAATACGCCCGTCATCTCGTCAGCGAACGAAGCCGCGTAGACATTGAGACTTGCCTCATCGTTAAGCTCGAATGAGCGCATGTCGAAATTGGTCGAGCCGACCGAAACCATGCACCGATCGAAAATCAGCATCTTGCAATGGAACATGGTCGGCGTGTACTCGTGCACCGTCACGCCACATTGCAGTAGCGGCCCCCACGAACGCTTCGACGCGATGCGCACCGATGTCGAATCGATGTGCCGGCCCGGCAGTAGCACGCGGACCTTGACACCACGCCGGCTGGCCGCGACCAGCGCTTCGCTCATCAACGCGTCGGGCACGAAATAGGCGGCTTCAATATCGATTGACGTCGTCGCTGCTGCGATGGCGCTCAGATACATCAGGCGCATGCTCGCGCTGCCGCCGGCGGGCGAACTGACGAACAGATGCATGTCGTCTTCGCCGCACGGTCGCAACTCGGGGAAATAGTCCGCGCCATGCAGGGTGCTGCCGGTCGTCTTGATCCAGTTGTCCAGGAACGCGGCCTGTACTTGCGCGACGACTGGCCCATCGACACGAAAATGCATGTCACGCCAATGATCCTCGTCTTGCGCGTCGCCCGACCATTGATCGGCAATGCCGACGCCACCGGTAAATCCGATGGCGCCGTCGACGACGAGTACTTTGCGATGCGTGCGATTGTTGATGCGCCCGAGGCTGTACCAGCGCAGCGGGTGATAACGCTCGATCTGCACGCCGGCGTCGCGCATGTCCTGCAGCAGGCGTGTGTCGATCTTGGCGCTCCCGAGCCAGTCGAGCATCACATGCACTTTTACACCTGCACGCGCGCGCTCCATCAACGCATGGGCAAATTGCTTGCCGACAATCCCGTCCCAGTAGATGTAGGTTTCAAAGGTGATCGTGCGGCGGGCCTGCGCGATTGCGTCGAGCATGGCCGGAAATATCGCGGCGCCGTTATGCAGTGCTGCGATCTGGTTGCCCCCGATGATCGCAGGACCGAGCAGCGTTCCCATCTCGCGCTTGAATTGGGGAGCCGAAAAGACGTTCTACCTTGTGTTCGACTTCTTTTTCGGGCGTACGGAAATTCGCCACGAGCATCGTCACGAACAACGTAAGCAGCACTGTGATGACTATCGTTACCATGAATTCTCCTGTTTCGTGCGCCAAGCCGAACGATTCGGTTTTCTCAGACTACGCCACAATCCAGGGCTAAATCGCATGAATTCAGCCAACGTCCGGCTGCGTCACGGCCGGCGTGTAACAACGTGTATCAAGAGGTGGCGGGACGCGTCGCTCTACCGGTAACCGAGATAATCCAGGCTTGCCTGCAACATCGCCTCGCTGCCGACGCTGAGCGCGCCTTCATCGAGGAAAAACTTCGGCGAGTGGTTGGTCGGTGCAGTGGCCGGATCGACGCCTTGCGGAGTTGCGCCGACAAAGAAATACACGCTCGGCGCCGGTACGCTCAAGGCAAGCTGCGGAAAGTCCTCCGATGCGGTCCAGCGTGGGGCCTCGCTGACCTTGTCCTTGCCCAGTGCTTTTTCCAGACTTGCGCGCACGCGGGTGGTCAGCGCCGGATCGTTGTAGTTGACCGGATTGCTGCCCGGCATGGGAATCTGCGCGTCGACGGTCGCGCCGTTCGCGGCGGCTACGTGCTCGGCGATGTTCTGCAAACTCGCCAGTGCCTGCTTGCGCATGCCCTCGTCGAACGCGCGGATCGTGCCCTGCAGTTCGACCTTGTCCGGCACGATATTGAAGCGCGAGCCGCCGTTGAACACACCGAACGTGACGACCGCCGGATCCTTGCTGATGTCGAGCTGACGGCTGACGATGGTCTGCGCGGTCGTCACGATTTCAGCCGCCGTGACGATTGGATCAATCCCTTTCCACGGCAGCGCGCCGTGGCTCTGTTTGCCGTGCACGATGATCTGGAACGTGTCGGAGCTGGCCATCGCACCGCCCGCGCGCACCGCCGCAGTGCCGACCGGCATCGAGCTGACCACATGCATGCCGAACACCGCGTCCGGCTTGAAATCCCTGAACACACCGTCCTTGACCATCAGCGGCGCCCCACCCTCCTCGCCTGCCGGCGCACCTTCTTCGGCGGGCTGGAAGACGAACATCACTTCGCCTGGCAGATCTTTCCTGATCTTCGACATCGCTTCGGCAATGCCAAGGGTCATCGCGGTATGTGCGTCGTGACCGCAGGCGTGCATCACACCGACCTGTTTGCCCTGGTATTCGCCCTTCACTTTCGAGGCGAATGGCAGATCGACTTCTTCGGTTACCGGCAGGGCGTCCATGTCGGCGCGAATCGCGAGCTTCGGCCCGGGCTTGCCGCCCTTCAAGAGTCCCGTCACGCCGTTGTGCGCGATGCCGGTGCGCACTTCCAGGCCGAATTTCTTCAACTCCGCCGCGACAAATTTCGCGGTGCGCACTTCACGATTGGAAAGTTCCGGATGCTGATGCAGATCACGCCGCCAAGTAGTGATTTGCGGCAGCAGTGGTTGAATCATCTGCTCGCTCGTTTCGGCAGCGGAATTCGCGCCGGACGACAACACGATCAACAAGGACGCGGCGACCAGGGTCTTGTTCACGGCAACTCTCCCTCATGTGGAAACGTGCATGGAATCGCATTGTCTCCGCCCAGGCAAGGGCTGGAAGCCCTCCCCTTGAAGAAAAACGAGAAAAACCTACAGCCCCAACACCAAATCCTCCGCCTCGACGCGGTCGAGGCGAATCTGGTTGGCGAACAACGAGAACGCGAGCATCCCGGCCAGCCCGTGCGCGTGCTGCACCCACGGCGGCAGGTAATGCGGTTGCGCGATATAGCCGTTGTCGAAGTATGGCTCCAGCGCAATCACGTCGCGCAGCGCAAGCTTGCCGGCAAACAGATGTCGGCACAGCCCCATGCGCTGGTTCTTCAGCGCCCAGCGAAAAAACGTGTGCACGGACAGGAGACCACGCAGATACACCGCGTCCTTGGTGAATGCAGCGCCACCCGTCACCGGCGCGCCGCGGAAAACGCGCTGCGCGGAGGAAAAACTGTCGCTCTCGTTTTGACCACCCTCCATGAAGAAACGGAACACCTCGATGAAATCGGCGCCGCGAATCGCCATGTCGATGCCGAGAATGCGCAGGGAAATGCGCTTCATGCGCGCGATATCGATTGACCCCGACATCAGTTCGGCGAATACCGCCAGCCCTTCCTGCGTCGCGGTGGTGCGCGGCGAGGAACGCGCAAGTGATTTCAGATTCGGTTGCGCGCGACCGTTGAGCGCGGTCAGCGTGTGCACGAACGCCTCGTGCGCGAGCAACTGGTCGCGGTCGTAATCGGAGAAATTGGTTGCCGAACGCAGACGGATCCGCGTCGCGCCCGCCGCGGCTTTGGCGATCAGATCCGGATCGGTCTCGACCGTGACCACGTCGACTCCGAAAAACGCATCGAGCGTGTTCTGTAACTCGCCACGCAACGTTTCCGCCGGAATCTCCGACGCAACCTCGTCCAGCACCGCGCCACTGTTGTATTCGTCTGCAATCACGATGAAGTGGCGCGCCGCATCGAGATTGGTCAGCATCGCCCCCGGCACGCGATCGTCCGGGCGACCATAAAGTCTGGCGGAATGCTCGGTAATCGCCGGCGTGCCCACCGCGTCAAGCAGTTCGGTAGCGACGCACCACGACTGGGCCGTGCGGACAATATAGTCGCCCAGAGGATGCGCGGTGTCGGCAGCCTTGGCGATCGCCTGCAACGTTTCGCGCGTGTCTGCGAAATCAGCCTGTGGGTAGTCGATCGTGGGCAGTTTGGCGTTGCCCACCTTGAAAGCCGCGATGAACTGCAACTCAACCGTCGCGGGCCAGCTAACCGACGCCAGCAGGCGGATGCCGCGGGTGGCCGCGACCAGGCGCTGATCGAGTTCGCTGTAGAAATCCGAGGAATCGACGGCCATGCGCAAGCACGTGTCCACAAGTCGCCGCGACGATAGCAGACCGCGCTGCGGCGGCGTGGCTTCGTTCAGCGCTTGCCGTATTTTTCGCCCAGCCGCTTGCCCAGCGCCTTGGTCAGCACGCGCGTCTCGCTCTTGCGTCGAAGCTGCGCTTCGAGTGTTTCCGCAGCGGCACCGAGTTCGTCGCGCAGTTTCAGATAGTTGTGCCAGCGTGCACTGTCGAGTGTGCCATCGGCGAGCGCCGCGCGCACCGCACAACCGGGTTCGCTGTGATGCCCGCAATCGCCGAAACGGCACGTTTGCGCCAGCTCGTCGACATCGGCGAACTGGCTGCGATCAAGCTCTTCCTCACCGGTGAGTTTGAGCTCGCGCATACCCGGCGTGTCGATCAGGCAGCCGCCGGATGGAAGCTGGATGAGTGCGCGGTGCGTGGTCGTGTGACGGCCACGGCTGTCGTGTTCGCGCACCGTCGCCGTCGCCATGCGCTCGTGTCCCAGCAAGGTGTTTGTCAAGGTCGATTTGCCTACGCCGGACGAGCCAACCAGCACCGCTGTATGTCCCGCGCCGAGATACACCAGCAGCGGCGCGACGCTGTCAGCGGATTTGGCGTTGATGGCAAACATCGCAATGGCTGGCACTCTGGCGCGCAGCTGCGCCAGCGCGCTGTCGGCATCGCTCGTGTCGGCCTTGGTCAATACCAGCACGGGTTCGGCGCCGCTTGCCTGGATCAGCAGCAGATAGCGCTCGACGCGCGCTGGATTGAAGTCGCCATCGAGGCCGTTCAACACCAACACCGAATCGATGTTGGCAGCAATGATCTGGCGCTGGTGGCTTTCCCCGGCTGCGCCACGGCGAAGTTCCGTGCGCCGCGGCAGGATGCATTCGATCACCGGCGGGGTGCCGCTTTCGTACAGCACGAAATCGCCAACGGCGGGGCGCAGCGTCGGATCGAGATCGCGTTTCAGATACCGCGCAGCCGGTTGCGCGTTGAACAGCGTGTCGCCGTCGTGCAATTGGTACCCGGCACGGTGTTGCGCGACTACGCGCGCGAGCTTTGCCGCGGACGGCGCGTCCTGCGGCAACGCCTGCGCGCGCCAGCCAATGCGGGCGAGGCGTTGTTCGGTATCGGGACTCAGCAGCATGGGTGGATTCTAGCCGCGATCGGCGTGCGCGCTGTGGTTTGTGCCGACCCTGCGTTTTGTGCGCAGCGGCCGCGTGCAGCGATGCCGCCCCACTGCTAGCATCGCCGGACTTTTTTGTAGCGGGACCTGCAATGGAACACCCAGCAGTGGCGGTCGGCAGTCGTCTGGCCGAGGTGCGCTACGACATTCGCGGTCCATTAAGCCGGCGCGCGCACGAGCTCGAAGCGCGTGGCGAGTCGATCCTGCGCCTGCATATCGGCAATCCGGGCTTGTTCGGATTTCGCGTGCCGCAACATTTGCGCGACGCCATCGCAGATGCGTTGCCCAACAGCGAGGCGTACTGCCACCAGCAAGGCCTGCCCGAAGCGCGCGAAGCCGTCGCTGCGCAGCATCGTCGCAATGGCGCCGACGCTACCGCCGAACGCGTATTCATTGGCAATGGCGTCAGCGAACTGATCGATCTGAGTTTGCGCGCCTTGCTCAATGCCGGAGACGAAGTGCTGATCCCGGCGCCTGACTATCCGCTATGGACCGCCGCGACGCGCCTGAATGGCGGCGTGCCAGTGCATTACGCGTGTCCGTCCGAGCGCGCGCATCTGCCCGATGCCGACGAGATCGCCGCGCTGGTCACGCCACGCACCAAGGCGCTGGTCATCATCAATCCGAACAATCCGACGGGCGCGGTGTATCCGCGCGAAGTTCTCGAAGCGCTGGTCGCAGTGGCTGCACACCATGGTCTGGTCATCCTTTGCGACGAGATTTACGACAGCGTGTTGTATGACGATGCGCAATTCGAGCCGATCGCGCCGCTCGCCGGCGAAGTGCCATGCATCAGCTATGGCGGCTTGTCCAAAGTGCATCTGGCCTGTGGTTATCGTGTCGGCTGGCTGTCGCTGACCGGCGCACAACGTCGACTTGGACCGCTGCTGCACGCACTCGATCTGCTCGCCAGCTTGCGCCTGTGCAGCAACGTTACCGCGCAGTGGGCGATCAAGCCGGCGCTGGAAGGCGCCAACGAAATCGGCGCGCTGACCCGGCCGGGTGGACGCCTGCACGCCGCTCGCGCAGCCGTATGCGCTGGCGTCGCGCGCAGCGAGTTCTTGTCGCTGGTCGCACCAATGGGCGCGCTGTATGCGTTTCCGAGCGTCGATCCAGCGTGCCTGCCGGGCTTCGACGACGAAACGTTCGCGCTCGACCTGCTCGAACACGAGCATGTGATCCTGGTGCCCGGATCAAGTTTCAACATGGCCGCGCGCAATCATTTTCGCGTGACCCTGTTGCCCGAGCCGGCAGTAATCGAGGACGTATTCGCCCGCATTGAACGGGCCCTGCTGCGTTGCGCGGAATCAGCACCATCGCGTCGGCGTGTGGCGTGAATTGGCTTTCCGAACCGCCGAACCTGCGGTGCATGGACATATTGCCCCGAAATGGTTGACGCACCTGCATTGGCTCCTGCGCCGCGCTTTCTCGCGCTGGGCGATTCGTACACGATCGGCGAAGGTGTCGAGGCCGATGAACGCTGGCCGGCACAACTGGTGCGGCGCCTGCGCGCGCTCGGCATTCCTATCGCCGATGCACAGATCGTCGCGCAAACCGGCTGGACCACCGACGAACTGGCCGCAGCGATGGACGCTGCCACATTCGCGCCACCGTACGCGCAAGTCACCTTGTCGATCGGCGTCAACAATCAGTACCGCGGACGCGCCCTGGCCAATTATCGCGACGAGTTTTCAGAGTTGCTCAAACGCGCGCGCGCACTCGCAGGCGGATCTGCGCAGCGCGTGATCGTGGTGTCCATTCCGGACTGGGGCGTCACGCGCTTTGCGCGAGAGCAAGGCCGCGATTCATCGCGCATCGCAGTCGATATCGATGCGTTCAATGGCGCGGCCTGTGCCATCGCGACTGCCGCAGGGGCAGCGTTTGTCGATGTCACCGCCATCAGCCGCGATGCGGGTGACGGGTCCGCGTGGCTGGTTGCAGATGGCTTGCATCCGTCCGCCGCCCAATACGCATTGTGGAGCGATGAAATCCTCACCGCGGCGATGCGCGTGTCAAGCACGCCAAGGTGATTTTTCCCAAGGCCTGCTGGGGCCTGGCAATCGCCCCAACTGGATAGCCCTGATTTTCGGAAGTCGGCGCGCTACGTCGTCATCGTCCAATTGTGTGACGGCATCGCTGCCTTAACGCAACCCAAACAACTGCTGCGGCCGTCTTTGCTACCTTCAGCCTCCCGCGAGGGTCCGCCTGTCCAACCGGCGTCTTTATTCCACGCAGTACTGGGGAACACCGCATGACATTCAAGCGAATGATGTCCTTGTTTTTGCTTGTTTTTCTGGCATTTCCGGCGTTTGCCGCCGAGATCGATTCGCATGACACCCCCGCTGCAGGCGCTATCTGGCAACTGAACCTGGACCCGCCGCTGGCGACCCTTGATACCGTTTCCGTCCCCAATGCTGTGCCCGGCGACGCCTCCGCCGCTCCCCCCGTTGCTGCGGCCGAAGCGGCGCTTGCCGATTCCGCGGTTGTCGCATCGGCACGCGTCAAAGCGGTTGCGCCCGGCACCCACTTGCGCAAACTGCTGGCCGATTTTGCCGTGACCTTGCGCGATATCCGTTATCGCCGCGGCGGCGACAGCCCCTCGACCGGTTTTGATTGCAGCGGTTTCGTGCGCTACGTATTCCAGCACAGCATCGGCCAGCAACTGCCGATGAACTCGGCCAGCCAATACCGCATTGGCAGCGCCATCGCGCGCAGTGATCTGGAGGTCGGCGATCTGGTGTTCTTCCATATTCGCGGCAAGCGCGTCTCGCATGTCGGCATCTATCTTGGCCACGGACACTTCATCCATTCGCCATCGACGGGTCGCACAGTCAGTATCAGCAGTCTGGATGACGCTTACTGGGCGAAGCATTTTGCCGGCGCAAAGCGGCCAAACGTCCTGTCCTGAGCCAGAGTCTGCGCTGCATGGTCGCGGTGCGCTCAATCGCCCGCGCTACCTTTTAAATAGCGCATTCGCCCGCAATTCAAGCTGACCTTGCGTCAGAATGTTCCGTCATGAGCAAACGTCCACTCGGCCGTTCCGGTCTCGCCATCCAGCCGCTCGCACTCGGTGGCAATGTCTTCGGGTGGAATGTCGATCCACCGACCTCGTTCGCGGTGCTGGATGCGTTCGTCGATGCCGGCCTCAACCTCATCGACACCGCCGATGTGTATTCGGCGTGGGCGCCAGGAAACCGTGGCGGCGAATCGGAAACGATCATCGGCAACTGGATTGCGCACAGCGGCAAGCGCGACCAAGTCGTGATCGCAACCAAGGTGGCCAAGTGGGCGACGCACAAGGGACTTTCGCCTGCGACGATCCAGGCGGCGGCCGAGGATTCGCTGCGACGTCTGCAGATCGAGACGATCGACCTGTATTTTGCGCACGAGGATGATCCGTCGATTCCACTCGCCGATACGCTCGGTGCGTTTGCACGCCTGATCGAGCAAGGCAAGGTGCGTGCGATCGGTGCTTCCAATTACAGCGCGGCGCGACTCGCTGAAGCGCTCAGCGTCAGCGAAAAATTCGGCTTGCCGCGTTATGAAGTGGTGCAACCCGAATACAACCTGGTCGCACGCAAACCGTATGAAAGCGAACTCGAACCACTGATGCGCGAACACTCGATCGGCGTGATCAGCTACTACGCACTCGCCAGCGGATTCCTGAGCGGCAAATATCGCAACGCGGAAGATCTTGGCAAAAGTGCGACGCGCGCCGGTTCGGTTGGGAAATATCTCAATGGACACGGTTTGCGCGTGCTCGCTGCCCTCGATGATGTCGCGCATCGGCATGTGGCAACAGCGGCTCAAATTGCCCTGGCGTGGCTGATGGCGCGTCCCGGCGTCACGGCGCCGATCGCCAGCGCGACCAGCGTCGCACAGGTGAAGGATCTCGCCGGTGCGGTAAAGCTCACCCTGTCGAGCGCGGATATCGAACGGCTGGATCAGGCCAGCGCCTGAGCGCCGCGCCGGCGCGCGATCGCCATTTCGTTTCCGTCGTCTGTCTGCGGCAAGACAGACTCCGGGCTATCATTTCATTTTCATCGCCCTGGAATCGCTTATGTCGCTCACTCCCGCCACGCGCGCGCGCATTCAGACGCTGCTCGCCGACCATCGCGTGGTCCTGTTCATGAAGGGCTCGCGCCAGGCTCCGCAGTGCGGTTTTTCGGCGGCCACGACAGAACGCCTCGATGCATTGCTGGATGTCTACATAACTGTCGACGTGCTCGCCGATGCCGAGATCCGCGAAGGCATCAAGGCGTTCGGCAACTGGCCGACGATCCCGCAGCTTTACATTGACGGGGAACTGGTCGGGGGCGCCGACATCGTGCAGTCGATGTACGACTCGGGCGAACTGCACCGTGCACTCGGCGTCGCCGAGCCGCAGCGCACGCCACCGGCGATCACTGTCTCTGATGCCGCTGTGGCCAAGGTGCGCGCGGCGCTCGCCGACGCCGGCGAAATGAAGTTGTTCCTGATTGTCGACGCCCGCTTTCAGCCGCAATTCCAGTTGCGCGAAGCGGGCGTAAACGACCTCGTGGTCGATGCCAACGGACTGGAAATCCATTTCGATCTGGCCAGCGCACAACGCGCGCGCGGTGCCACCATCGACTGGTCGCAGACGCCGCACGGCGAGGGTCTTGCGATCTTCCTGCCCGAGGCGCCGCCGCAAGTGAAATCCCTTGACGTGCAGGCGCTCAAGAGCCGCCTCGCGGCAGGCGACATCACCGTTGTCGATGTGCGCCCTGCGGCGGATCGCGCACGTGCGCCATTTGCCGGCGCCGACATACTCGAACCGGATTCGCATGCGCGCCTGACGGCGCTGCCAAAGGACACGCCGCTCGCGTTCATCTGCCATCACGGTAATGCGAGCCGCAACGCGGCCGAGCATTTTCACGATCATGGTTTCCGCGATGTCTACAACGTTGAAGGCGGGATCGAGGCGTGGTCGATCCAAATCGATCCGACGGTGCCCCGCTATTGATTGGCGGCAAGATCGGCAGCGCCGCTGATCGGGCAGCGGTGTTTTTGGGTGGCAGCAGCGGAAGCGGCGAGGTTCCGCTCGGGGCAACTGAAAGACAAAAAGCATCGCGGCTTCCGCCGCTCCCACCACGCCTGTGTTCCAGGCAAATATCCCGACACGACAAACGCTGCGCAGGCGCGATGGGTGCAGACCCTAGACGCTGCCAAACAGTTGGCCGATGGACGCGGTAACCACCATCGCCAATGCACCCCAAAACAGTACGCGCATCGAGCCTGCGACGGGGGAGGCACCGCCGGCCCATGCAGCGAGCGCACCCAGTATCGCCAGCGCTGCCAGCGCAACGGCAGCAACCACCGCCGCCAGATGCGACGCGGGCGCGGCCAGGGTTGCAAACAGCGGCAGCAATGCACCGCCAGCGAACGTCATCGCCGAAGTCAGCGCCGCCTGCAGCGGGCGCGCGCGAAAAGTTTCCGACAAGCCAAGTTCGTCGCGCAAATGCGCGCCGAGCGCATCGTGCGCGGTCAGCTGATCGGCTACCTTTTGTGCCAGCTCGCGCTCAAGTCCGCGGCCGACGTAGATGTTGACCAGTTCCTCGTGTTCCCCGTGCGGATCGCCGGCAAGTTCGCTCTTTTCGAGTTCCCGATCAGCCTGTTCGGTATCCGCTTGCGACCGAACCGAGACATACTCGCCCGCCGCCATGGACAGCGCTCCGGCAATCAGGCTGGCAATGCCGGCCAGTAGCACGGCTTTCTTCGATGTTTGCGCGCTGGCCACGCCGACCACGATTCCGGCGGTCGAAAGGATGCCGTCGTTGGCGCCGAGCACGGCTGCGCGCAACCAGCCACTGCGCTTGCTGCGATGGGTTTCGTGATGACGCGGGCGTTGCGGCTGTATGTGGCGTGGCATTGGATCAATCCTGCGCGGGAGGGTCGTCGAGGTCTTCCTCGAAGCGCAGATGCTTGACGCTGCGCCCGTTGCGACGCACCAGCTTGAGCGCCTCGATGCCGACCTTGATATGCGCCTCGACAAACTTGGTGGTAATCAGTGAGTCACTGAGCTCGGTCTTGATGCCTTCGGGAATCATTGGTTGATCGGATACCAGCAACAAGGCGCCGGTCGGAATATGGTTGGCAAACCCGGCGGCGAAAATCGTTGCCGTTTCCATGTCGATCGCCATGCAACGCGTCTTGCGCAGATGTTCCTTGAACGCCGCGTCATGTTCCCACACACGGCGGTTGGTCGTGTAGACCGTGCCGGTCCAATAATCGTGGCCCAGATCACGAATCATTGTCGACACTGCGCGCTGCAACTGGAACGCCGGCAGTGCCGGCACATCGGGCAACAGGTAATCGTTGGAGGTGCCTTCACCGCGGATCGCCGCGATCGGCAACACCAGGTCGCCCAGCTGGTTTTTTCGCTTCAGACCGCCGCACTTGCCGAGAAACACGCAGGCCTTGGGCGCAATTGCGCCGAGCAGATCCATCACCGTCGCCGCGTTGGGACTGCCCATGCCGAAATTGATCAGGGTGATGCCATCGGCCGTGGCATTGGGCATCGGCTTGTCGCGACCGATCACTGGCACGCTGTACCAGTCGGCGAACAGCTCCACGTAGTGACCGAAATTGGTCAGCAGGATGTGTTCACCGAACGCGTCGAGCGGCGTCCCCGTGTAGCGCGGCAGCCAGTTTGCGACGATCTCGTTCTTGCTCTTCATCCAGCCTCCGGTACGCATACGATTATAGTCGGCATGTGCGCGCCGAGGTCGCGCGTTCAATCGAAGCCGTCGCTGAAAATTGCACTCCCAGAAGGCAAACTCCTTGACCGGTTGGACGCACGCTTTGGCTCACATGCGTTGGTCAACCAGCGGCACAGCGCATAATCGAGTATCCGTCTTGATCCTGCGCGTGCAGCCATGCTTGTGACCATCGTCATCGCCCTGCTGGTGTTTCTCGCCCTCGCGTTTCGCGGATTGGGCTTCCTCGGCTGGATCGCGGCCGCAGGCGTCTGGCTGCTTGGCTGGCGTGTGACCGGCATCGCGCATCCGTCGCTGTTCATGGCCTGTGCAATCGCGTTGACGGTGCTGGCGATCGTGTCCGGATTTGCGCCGCTGTTTCGTGATGCCGCTGTTCGCCAAAGTGCTGCCGCGACTGGGGCCGACCGAACGCATCGCGCTGGAAGCGGGCACGGTGTGGTGGGATGGCGATCTGTTTGCCGGCATGCCCGACTGGCGCAAGTTGCTGGATTTCCAGCCGCGGCCACTGAATGCCGAAGAGCAGGCGTTTCTCGATGGCCCGACCGAGCAGTTGTGCCGGCTAGTCGACGATTGGGAGATTTACCAGCAGCGCGACCTGCCCGCGCCAGTCTGGGAATTCATCAAGGAAAAACGTTTCTTCGGCATGATTATCCCGAAGGAATACGGTGGTCTGGGTTTCTCCGCGCTCGCGCATTCGCGCGTGGTCACGCGCATCGCGAGCCGCTCGGTAACCGCCGCGGTCACGGTGATGGTGCCCAACTCGCTCGGGCCGGGCGAACTACTGCTGCATTACGGCACCGAAGCGCAAAAGCAGCGTTACCTCGCACGGCTCGCGTGTGGCGACGAAATTCCGTGCTTTGCGTTGACCGGGCCTGAAGCGGGATCCGATGCGGCGGCCACGCAATCGGAAGGCATTGTGGAAAAGCGCACCATCGACGGAACTGAGGTTCTGGGTCTGCGGCTGAACTGGAACAAGCGCTACATCACGCTGGCGCCGGTCGCGACCCTGATCGGTCTTGCGTTCCGCCTCAAGGATCCGGACAAACTGATTGGCGACACGCTCGATTGCGGCATCACCTGCGCATTAATCCCACGCGACACTGCCGGGGTGCAGATCGGCCTGCGTCACGATCCGCTGGGTGTGCCGTTCCAGAATGGCCCGATTGTCGGCCGCGACGTGTTCGTGCCGCTTGATGAGGCGATCATCGGCGGTCGTGCACAGATCGGCCAGGGCTGGCGCATGTTGATGGAATCGCTTGCGGCGGGTCGTTCGATTTCGCTGCCTGCCCTGTCGATTGGCGCGGCGCAACTGGCGACGCGCATTTGTGGCGCCTACGCCACCGTGCGTGAACAATTCGACACGCCCATTGGCCGCTTCGAAGGCATTGAGGAACCGCTTGCGCGCATTGCCGGCCTCACGTATCTGATGACCGCAACACGCACTCTGACCTGCGGCGCGCTCGACGCCGGCGAAAAACCCGCGGTAATCGGCAACATCGCCAAAGCCTATCTGACCGATGCGATGCGCCAGGTCATCTGCGATGCGATGGATATCCGCGCAGGCTCGGCGATCATGCGCGGACCGCGTAACGCGCTCGCGCGCGCGTGGGACGCGGTGCCGATCGGCATCACGGTCGAAGGCGCGAACATCCTGACGCGCACGATGATCGTGTACGGACAAGGCGCAATTCGCTGTCATCCGTTTGTCCACAAGGAAATCGAGGCCATCGCGAACAACGATCTGGCCGCATTCGATCGCGCGCTGTTCGGTCACGTCAATCTGTTCGCAACGCGTGCGATCCGCACCAAACTGCTGGCGTTGTCCGGCTCACGCCTGGCTGGGGTGCCGCACGTCGCCGACATGACGCGCTATTACCAGCACCTGTCGCGCTTCTCGGCCGCCTTCACGATTGTCTCCGACACCGCGATGGGTACGCTTGGCGGCTCATTGAAACGCCGCGAGAAAATCTCCGGCCGTCTCGCCGACGCGCTGGCTTACCTGTATCTCGCCAGCGCCGTACTCAAGCGTTATCACGATGAGCCCAAGACGCGGCCGAACTTCGCGCTTGCCCGTTGGTCGGCCGAGTTGTGTCTGCTGCATATCCAGCAAGCGCTCCTCGGCGTGCTCGACAATTTGCCGGTTCGCTGGGCTGCGGTATTGTTGAAGTTCGCGATCTTCCCGCTCGGCGCGCGCTTTCGTCCACCGTCAGACCGTCTTGGCAGCGAAGTTGCGCGCGACATCCTCGAAGACCGCGACGCACGTCGCACGCTGACCGCCGATGTCTTCGTGCCGCCGGCAGAAGAAGCAGGCCTCGGTGCGCTCGAAGCCGCACTCGACAAGGCGGTGCGCGCCATTCCCGTCGAGACAAAATTGCGCGACGCCGTGCGTGCCGGCGTGCTCGATCGCGCACCCGGCTACATGCTTGATGATCTGGGCGTCGCCGCCGGCGTGATTTCCGGCGCCGAGTACGACCTGCTCAACGAAGCGCGGGATGCGCGCGACGAAGTGATTGCGGTCGATGCGTTCGATCCGCAAACGTTCAAGAATTTGCATTGAGACCCGGCCTGCCACAACCGGTTGATCGCGTGCAAATGTGCTGCCTGCAATCGATCGACATGTTTCCAAGGCAGGCGTGTCGGCGCGATTACCCCTCGCGCGCGGACGTTCCAAATAGCCCCGTGCTACCCGGATGGGTGCTGACCAGATTGCGACCGCCGGATTTGGCGCGATACAACGCCGCGTCCGCGCATTCGATCAAGTCCTCGGCGCTATGCACCTGCAAATCGAGTGCAGCGACACCGATACTGAGGGTTAGCTGCATCTGCAAGCCCGATACCAGCAAGGGCATCGTCTCGACGCGGTTGCGGATGCGTTCGGCGACGACTTGCGCGTCCGCGCTCGAAGCGCCCGGCAACACGATCAGGAACTCCTCGCCGCCATAACGACCGAGCGCCTCTCCTTGACGCAATTCGCCGGCGATTGATACGACGACCGCTCGCAGACATTGATCGCCAGCGCGATGACCGTAGCTGTCGTTGAGCCGCTTGAAATGATCGAGGTCGAGAAACAACACGGACAGCGGCTCGAACGACTCACGCGCGTGGAGAAACGCGGTGCGCAATCGATCGAGGATGGCACGCCGGTTGAGCGCGCCGGTCAGTTCATCGTGTTCGGCAAGGCGATGGGCGACATCACGTTCATGACGCATCGACAAGCTGTAATCGGAAAGACCGAACGCGAGCACGACGCTGGCGAACGCAAGCGCCGCTGGCAGGGCAAATTCAAGCCACTCGGGCAGCGGCCAGCGCGCGATCAACTGCAGTGCGCGCACGATCAGGAAAAGGAGGCCCGGGATCCAGGCGCATAGATAAAATCCACCGCGACGTCCACCGTGTTGCCAGGAAACCACGCCGGCGACAATCAGCAGTGGCGCGACGAACAGCATGGTGAGGGCGAGCGCTTCCTCGACCCACCAGCCGTTCGACAGGGGCGGAATGGCGGCGCACAACGCAAGCGCGCCGAGTGGCCAGCGAAATAGACGAATCAACCGATCCAGCCGCGGCGCGCTGCGATCAAGTTCGAGGAATTGGATGGAGAAGACGATCAGGAAAAACCCACCGGCGGCCGCCGCGACCCACATCGGTCGCGCACCGAGCGACGCGAACAGGTCCAGCGGAAACAGTTCATAGCCGATGCCGAATGCGTACAACTCGTAAACCACGGTGAACCCGACGAGGCCGACAAAGTAGGCGTACATGCGCTCGCGCAGGACCACGAAAAAGCTCAACATGACCAGCAACGTGGCAAGCTGGATCGCGGGGAACAGGACATCGAGGCGGCCGCGCGCGAGATCGCTTACGCGCGCCTGCGTGATGTCATGAATGCAGATGCGCCGCGGTATCGCACGCTCCGGCGCCACACGCAGATAGATCGGTGTCGTCGCGCTCAACGCGGCCGGCAAGATCACCACCAGCGCGTGACGGGTGAAGCCGGCATTGGCCTTGGCGGAGTAGATGCTGTGTACCACTCCCGCATACGTGGGCGGTGCGTAAGCGGTGATGTCAAGGCCCTGCGGATCGAAAATACTGAGTACCGGCGGGCGTTCGGTGCGCCAGTCGCTCGCCAGATGCACGCGATACCACACCGCGCGATCGCGCATTGGCGTCAGCGCGGCGTATGCCTCGGAATGAAATTGGGCAGCGTAGGCGCCGGCAATAACCGCAGCGGCGTCCGTTTGCGCGGGGTCGCGCTCAAGCCGATCGACAGCAATCGGCACGCCCTCGGCCCGCACAAACGCGCACCCGAGCAAGAGCGAGAGAGCGCACAGGCGAACCAGTTTCCTCCAGTGCCGGGATTCCACGCAATTCCAGGGTGAAGTTTTGATACACATCTAGCAAGATGCGCGCCATGTTGCGAGCGCCCTCGCGAAGCCGCGCTGGAAGCCCTTAGCGCTACCGCCCAATTGCGCCCCACAGCGATAAGATGGCTTGATGCGTGCTGGGATTTTACTCAGGGGTTGTGTGGCATTGCTCTGCGTAGGGGTTTGCGCAGGCGCTTCCAGCGTCTATCGATGCACCGGCACGGGCGGCGCGCCCGCGTATCAGGATCGTCCCTGCCGCGGCGGAGAAAAGCAGGTCGTCGTTCCCCTGCACGATGCAGTGGCGACGCCGCCCTCCGATGCGTCGCCGGTGCCGCCCGAGGATGCGCCCAAGCGCGACGACGTTCCCTCTGCTGCCGCACCTGTTGCGCACATCGCGCCGCCGTCGTTTTTTCTGTGCGCGCGCTTTGACGGCAGCCGCTATCTCAGCGACGATGGCATCGGCGGACGCAACGCGGTTCCGCTTGGCATGCTCGGCGTGCCCGAACGCAGCCTGGCCGAGGCCTATGGCGGCCGCAACGGGATCGGTGTTTCCGCGCCAGGCTTGCGTGCGATACCGCAGATTCCATTTGCGCAGGCGCCACTTGCCGGCAGCTATGTGTGGATCGACGACGAATGCCACCACGCGCGGCCCGCCGAAGCGTGCGCGTATTTGCGCGGCGAACTGGCCACGATTGAATCCAGGCTGCGGCGCGCTTTCAGCGACACCGCGCCAGCGCTGAAAACGCAGGCGCAGGATCTGCACGAACGCCTGCGCGGCTGTTGAACCATTGCCCATGTTGCGGCGTGCATGCGTTGGCGAACAATCGCGCAATGCGCCCGACAGCGAGGTTCCAAGCCGCTGACGCGCAATGCTCCACAGACTTATCCCACCGATTGTCCACAGGGGCTGTGGATAAACGTCAGGTGAATGATCCGACCCTGGCGTGACGCTCAAACTAGCCGAGCGCAAAGGTCGCGTGCGGTGTGTGGCGCCGCTCGTGGTCAAGCAACCATTGCTTGATCGGCAAACCGCCGCCGAAGCCGGTCAAGGTTCCGTTCGCGCCGATCACGCGATGGCACGGCACCACGATCGGCAGCGGATTTGCTCCGTTCGCCGCACCCACTGCGCGACTCGCTGCGGGCGCGCCAATGCGCCGTGCAAGTTCGCCGTAGCTGATCGTTTGCGCGTACGGGATGCGCGCAAGTTCGTTCCACACCACTTTGCGGAACTGGGTCCCGCGTGCAGCAAGCACGAGATCGAACGCGTGCAGGCGACCTTCGAAATACGCTTGGAGCTGGGCGACCGCAGCGCCGAGGTAGCGACGATCGCGACGCCAGTTCGACTGGATGCGATCGCCTTGCTGCGCCCGCGGAAAATCGATACGGCACAGACCCTGTTCGTCGGCGACCAGCAGCAGCGAACCGATCGGCGTATCGAGGTAGTCGTAGTCCATCGGTGCGGCACGCACATCGCCCGCCACCACGACGCCCAATGGCATCGGATTCTTGTCGATTCTCATGAACTCCTCCAAAGAAGCATTACTGCGTATGCACGCCACGGCCGCCAGTCTTCACTCAGGATTTCAAGCTCGCGCGTGCTCAACGTACGACCCTGCCCCGCCGAGCGACGCAGAATCAGGTCCGCGGCCGGAAACGCGTCCGGCTGCGCGAGCGCGCGCATTGCAATGTAGTGCGCGGTCCACGCACCAATGCCGGGCAATGCAACGAGATCGCTCTCGAACGCGGCGAGTGATTGCTCAGCGCGAAACGCGACGCGGCCATCGAGTACCGCTTGCGCCAGTCCGCGAATCGACCCCGCGCGCGCTCGCGTGATGCCCAGCGTTTCGAGCGAGGCGTCGACCAACCCTTGCGGTGCTGGAAACAGCGCTGTCAAACCAACGGCTGCACCCTCGGCAAACGGTGTGCCGTACGTCGCTGCCACACGCGCCGCCAGCGTACGTGCGGCTGCGACGCTGACCTGCTGGCCGAGCACGGCGCGTACCGCAAGTTCGAAGCCATCCCAGGCGCCAGGCAGGCGCTGACCAGGCCAACGGCGTATCAACGGTTTCATTATTGCACTGCGGCGGAACGCGACGCCCAGCGCGCGCGGGTCGGCGTCGACATCAAACATGCGCTTCGCGCGCGCGGCGATCAAGCCAAGCGCACTGATCTTCGGATGATGCACGCGCAAGGCGAGTGCGCAATCGCCCGCCATGGGCGCAACCGCGAACCAGCCAGGCACGCCGTCGATGACCACGCTGCGCCGGTAGCCGTCCGCGTCGACAATCTCGACGCCGGGAATCGTGCGGCGCGAATAAAACTCGAGCAGATGCGCGAAGTCGTAGGGCGCGCGGTAGGGCAGGCGCAATACGAGTTCGTCCGTGAATGCGCCATTCGCAGTCGATGCGCGGCCTCTACGGATCTCGCGCGGCGGCTTGCCATACGATTCCCTGAACGCGGCGTTGAAGCGACGCAGGCTTGCGTAGCCGGCTGCCTGCGCGATTGCGGTCATCGGCAATGTGGTTTCGCCGAGCAGCTGCTTGGCAAAGAGCAGACGCCGCGTCGATGCGACATCGAGCGGACTTGCACCGAGCTCATCCGCGAACACGCGCCGCAGGTGACGTTCGCCGACACCGACGCGTTGCGCAAGCTGCGGTAGCGAACCGTCGTCCAGCGCTCCTTGTTCAATGAGACGCAACGCACCAGCAACCAGATCGCTCTTCGCGCGATGCAGCGGCGAACCCGGCGCCGCTTCCGGACGACAGCGCAGACACGGTCGGAATCCCGCAGCGGCCGCAGCAGCGGCGCTGTCGTAATAGCGAATGTTGTGTCGCTTTGGCGACGGCGCCGGACACACCGGCCGGCAATAGATGCCGGTGGAAGTGACCGCGATGAAAAACAAACCGTCAAAGCGCGGATCGCGCGTCCGACGCGCGCGGTCGCAGGCGCGGTGATCGAGTTTCGGGATGTAGTCGGTGTCCTGCATGCGCAGATGCTAGCGCGGATCGAAAGCGGAGACTCGCCGTTTTCGGCTGTCAGTGTCGCGAGGTTCCAGCGCCCTGATGCGGGCGCGCGCTCACACGCAGGAGGGCTGCCCGGCTCAAAACCCGTAGCGCAAAAACCCGCCATCCACCGCAATGCACTCGCCGGTGACATAACTTGCCGCCGGCAGGCACAGGAACGCCACCGCGGACGCCACTTCTTCGGGCTCGCCGATGCGCCCCATCGGCGTGCGTTGCAGGACGTCTTCGAGATAGTCGATGTCGGCGAGTGGACCTTCAGTGCGTTGCGTGCGGATGTACCACGGTGCCACCGCATTGACGCGGATGCCGTCCTCCGCCCATTCGCAGGCGAGGTTGCGCGTGAGTTGATGCAGGGCGGCTTTGGCGAGTCCGTACGGGACGCCAGTGCGCACATGGGTCAAGCCCGACACCGAGCCGACATTCACGATCGCCGCATTGCCATGCTCGGCCAGCGATGCATGCGCGAGGCGACACATCTCGAATGCGCCGAGTACGTTTGTCTCCAGCAGCGCACGCACTTCGTCGAGCGTGTAATCGAGCACCGGTTTGACGGCATTGCCGCCCACATTGTTGACCAACAGCGACAGTTCGATATCGAGGTCGGCGATCCAGTCGAACACTTCAAGGCGTTGCTCGTGATCGGCGACGTCCGCTGCACAATAGAGGATCTCGCATTCGGGAAATTCTTCCGCGAGCTCGACGCAGGTCAATTCAAGGTGGCTTTCATCGCGCGCGACCAGCAGCACATCCGCGCCGAGTGACGCCAGCTCGCGCGCGCAAGCCAGACCGATGCCCCTGCTTGCGCCGGTGATCAGGGCGGTGCGGCCATCGAGTCGCCAGCGTGACGGATTCGTCATCGGCGTTTTCTCCTGCTTGTCCGGATCGAACGTGCGGCGCAGACTTTAGCCGATACGCACAACCTGGGGTACGCCATGTTTCGCTCGATCGTGATTGCAAGCCTGATTGCCGCCAGCGTGGTCGCACTTGATGCATGCGGCGACCACAACACCACCGCCGACGTGGACGCGGACGCCACCAAGGCCGCAGCGCCTGTGCCGGCGCGCCAGAAAACCGTGTTCGACGATCAATTGAAAGCGCTGGACAAGGCGAAGGCGGTCGAGAAACAGTTGCAGGAAGACAAGGAAAAACGCGACAAGGCGATGCAGGATCAAGGCGCTTGAGCTCGCCATCACTCATCGTTGCGCACGATCTGCGCAGGAACGACGCTATCGGCACAAGGGATGGTGCAGCGCACCTTTGCGGCGCGAACACGCGCGACTAGTCTCGCGCTCGACCGCTACTTTCAGCGTTTTCAGCCTGGAGGCTGAGGTGCAGCCAACCGATATTCGCGATCCCGCCTACTTTCACAAAGTTGTCGATTGCCAATGGGCCTGTCCGGCCCATACACCGGTTCCCGAATACATCCGCCTCATTGCGGCCGGGCGCTATTCCGACGCGTACATGGTCAACTGGAAGTCGAATGTGTTCCCGGGAATCCTCGGGCGCACCTGCGATCGCCCGTGCGAGCCGGCCTGCCGCCGCGGCCGAGTCGAGGAAAGCGGCGGCGGCAAACCCGAACCGGTCGCGATCTGTCGGCTGAAACGCGTCGCCGCCGACCTGAAGGACGACATTACCGATCGCCTGCCAAAAGCACCCGCCATCAAGAACGGCAAGCGCGTCGCCTGCATCGGCGCCGGCCCCGCCTCGCTCACCGTCGCACGCGATCTTGCGCCGCTGGGCTATCACGTCACCGTTTACGAAGCCGACGCGAAACCCGGCGGCTTCATGCGCACCCAGGTGCCGCGCTTCCGTCTGCCCGAGGAAGTGATCGACGAGGAAACCGGCTACATCCTCGGGCTCGGTGTCGAATTCGTCAGGGGAACCCGCATTGATTCGATGAAGGCGTTTCTCGCCCAAAACCACGACGCGGTATTCGTTGGATGCGGCGCGCCGCGCGGTCGCGATCTCGATCTGCCGGGGCGGCGCGAAGCCGCCGCGCACATCCATATCGGCATCGACTGGCTCGCCTCGGTGTATTTCGAACACGTCAGCAAGGTTGGCCGGCGCGTGATCGTGCTTGGCGGGGGCAATACCGCGATGGACTGCTGCCGCTCCGCACGTCGCCTCGGCGGCGAAGAGGTGAAGGTGATCGTGCGTTCCGGCTTCGATGAGATGAAGGCCTCGCCGTGGGAGAAGGAGGACGCAACGCACGAGGGCATCCCGATCCTCGACTACCGCGTGCCGAAGACATTCGAGCACGACAACGGTCGTCTGATCGCGATGACGTTCGAAAAGGTGCGCGCAATGCGTGACGCAAACGGTCGCCGCACATTGGTGCCCACCGGCGAACCGGACGAACGGGTCGAATGCGACGAAGTGCTGATTGCGGTTGGCCAGGAGAATGCATTTCCGTGGATCGAACGCGATGCCGGCATTGCGTTCGACGCGCAGTGGGACATGCCAGTGGTCGACAAGACCACGATGCAGTCGAGTCTGCCGCGCGTGTTCTTCGGCGGTGACGCCGCGTTCGGACCCAAGAACATCATCTGGGCCGTCGCGCATGGCCATGATGCGGCGATTTCAATCGACAAGCTGCTGTCCGGCGAGAACGTCGGCGAGCGTCCACCGCCGATGACCAACCTGGTCTCGCAGAAAATGGGCATCCACGAGTGGAGTTACGACAACGACATCTCGCCCGACGAACGTTACAAGGTGCCATGGGCCGACGCAGCCAAGACGCTCAAGAGCATCAAACTCGAAGTCGAACTCGGCTTCGATGCGCAAACGGCGTGGAAGGAAACTCAGCGCTGCCTCAACTGCGACGTGCAAACCGTATTCATCGACAAGCTGTGTATCGAATGCGATGCCTGCGTCGACATTTGCCCGATGGATTGCATCACGTTCGCCGCAAACGGCGACGAAGCCGATCTGCGCCAGCGCCTGTCGGCGCAGGCGTCGAATACCGGACAGGATCTCTATGTATCAGGTGAGCTCAAGACCGGTCGCATAATGGCCAAGGACGAAGACGTCTGCCTGCACTGCGGCCTGTGCGCCGAACGCTGTCCGACCAGCGCCTGGGACATGCAGAAATTCCTGTTGCAGATGACGGATGCGGGGCCGGCTTGCCACACTTCGACGCCGGAAAACGCAGCCACATGAAACCGCTCGCCGCCACCAACGACTTTGTCGTCAAGTTCGCCAACGTCAACGGCTCGGGTTCGGCATCCGCGAACGAGCTGTTCGCCAAAGCGATCCTGCGCATGGGGGTGCCGGTCAGTCCGCGCAATATTTTCCCGTCGAACATCCAGGGTCTGCCAACCTGGTACGAGGTGCGCGTCAATGAGGCCGGCTGGCTCGGACGGCGCGGCGGCGTGGATCTCATGGTTGCGATGAATCCGCAAACCTGGGATGCGGACCTGAAGGAAATCGAGCCGGGCGGCTATTTGTTCCATGACTCCACACGGACACTGCCGCGTTCCAAGTTCCGCGATGACGTGCACACGATCGGCGTGCCGCTGACCGAAATCTGCAACCGCACCTATACCGATTCCCGCCAGCGTCAGTTGTTCAAGAACATCATGTACGTGGGCGCGCTGTCGACGCTGCTGGATATGGATGTCGACGTAATCGAGCGCCTCATCGGTGAGCAGTACAAGGGCAAGGAGAAACTGCTCGACGCGAACAAGACGGCGCTGCATCTGGGCCGCGATTATGTCAAGGAACACTTGGCGCATCCGCTCGGGCTACGCGTCAAGCATGCCGATGCGGTCGGTGAACGCATCTTTGTCGATGGCAACACCGCAGGCGCGCTCGGCTGCGTCTATGGCGGCGCCACCGTGTGTGCTTGGTATCCCATCACGCCGTCTTCGTCGCTGGCCGAGGCGTTCCAGAAGTACTGCATGAAGTACCGCGTCGATCCCGTCACTGGCGCGAACAAGTTCGCGATCGTGCAGGCCGAGGACGAGATCGCCTCGATCGGCATGGTCGTAGGCGCCGGCTGGAACGGCGCGCGCGCGTTCACTACAACCGCGGGACCTGGCATCTCGCTGATGACAGAGTTCATAGGTCTGGCCTATTTCGCCGAGATTCCCGTCACGATCATCAATGTGCAGCGCGGCGGACCCTCGACCGGCATGCCGACACGCACGCAGCAATCGGACCTGCTCTCCTGCGCCTACGCCTCGCATGGCGACACCAAGCACGTATTGCTGTTTCCGCAGGACCCTCACGAATGTTTTGAATTCTCCGCGCAGGCGCTCGATCTTGCCGATCGTCTGCAGACACCGATCTTCGTGATGAGCGATCTGGATATCGGCATGAATCAACGTCTGTGCGCGCCGTTCGCATGGGACGACGCCTGCGAATATGACCGCGGCAAGGTGATGAGCGCGGAGGAACTCGAAGCGGGGAAGGATTTCGGCCGCTACAAGGACGTCGATGGAGACGGCATTCCCTATCGCACCTACCCGGGCACACATCCAAGCCGCGGCGCGTATTTCACGCGCGGCACGTCGCGCGATGCCTACGCGCGTTACTCCGAGCGCGGTGCGGACTACATCTACAACATGCAGCGCCTGGTGCAGAAGTTCGACAGCGCGAAGGCACTCGTACCGCAACCGTTGCTGCGTGAGGCGAAGCAGGAAACAGCGTATGGCGCGATCTATTTCGGTTCGACCAGCCCCTCGATGGACGAAGCGATCGCTGCGCTCGAATCCGCTGGACTTTATCTCGATACGCTGCGCATCCGCGCATTTCCATTCGCCGATTCCATCGCGGTCTTCATCGCCGCGCACGAACACGTGTTCGTGGTCGAGCAGAATCGAGACAGCCAGTTGCGTTCGATGCTGGTCAACGAATTCGGCATCGATCCGGCACGACTCATTCCCATCCTTCACTATGACGGTACGCCGATCACTGCGCGCTTTATCGCCAGCGCGATCAGCGTGCAGGTGACTACTTCCAGCGGAAGTGGCGTCAGGCGCGATGGTGCCGGTAATCCCTCGAGAAACATCGCGCCTTCGGGCGCTCCCGCAACGCTGCAGCGCACACACGCATGACCTACATCACCAAACCGAAACTGCATCACCCCACCCTCGGCTGCAACGCGATCGGTTTCACCCGCCGCGATTACGAGGGCAAGGTTTCGACTTTGTGCGCCGGCTGCGGGCACGACTCGATCTCGGCCGCGATCATCCACGCCTGCTGGGAGCTTGCGATCGAGCCGCACCGCATCGCCAAACTGTCCGGCATTGGCTGCAGCTCGAAGACGCCGGATTATTTTCTCGGCCAGTCGCATGGCTTCAATACCGTGCATGGCCGCATGCCGTCGGTGCTGACCGGGGCGAATCTTGCGAATCGCGAACTGATTTATCTCGGCGTGTCGGGCGATGGCGATTCCGCCTCGATCGGCATCGGCCAGTTCGTGCACGCGATCCGACGCGGCGTGAACATGGTTTACATCGTCGAGAACAACGGCGTGTACGGGCTGACCAAGGGGCAATTCTCGGCGACTGCGGACCAGGGTTCGATGTCGAAGAAAGGCGTCGCCAACGCAGATACGCCGATCGACCTGGTGGGCCTGGCAATGCAGCTGGGTGCGAGCTTTGTCGCGCGCGGCTTTTCCGGCGACAAACAGCAGCTGGTGCCGCTGATCAAGGCCGCGATCGCGCACAGGGGCGCTGCCTTCCTCGACGTCATCAGCCCCTGCGTCGCATTCAACAACCACGCCGGCAGCACCAAAAGCTATGAATACGTGCGCGAGCACAATGACGCGGTGAACCAGCTTGACTTCATCCCCAAACGCGCCGAGATCGCAGTCGCCTACGCACCTGGCGAAGTCGTCGAGGTCGAACAGCACGACGGCAGCGTACTGCGCTTGCGCAAACTTGATGCCGCTTATGATCCGGGCGACCGCATTGCCGCGATGAACTACGTGCACGCCCATCAGGCGAAGGGAGAAGTCGTCACCGGGCTGCTCTATGTCGACGCGAACTCGCACGACTTGCATGAACACTTCAATACGACGGCGACGCCGTTGAATGCATTGTCCGCGCACGAGTTGTCTCCGGGCGCGGAGACGCTGGACAAGATCAATACGTCACTGCGTTGAACCTGATGCAAATTCGGGTTTCTGTCCAGTTCCGCCAAGGGCAGTGACTGTCAGTGCAGTTCGCAAAAACAATGCGCGAATGCGCCGTACCGCTTGCCGCGCAATGAATCGATCACGCCGCTGACTTGCTGCAGGTCGCTGCTGCTGAACACGGCGGGCGACAGCACGAAGCCGACACTGCGCGCCAGTTGCATCATCGCGCCACTATTGCCGAAACTCAGCGCGACGCGTTCCCAGGTGCTCATTTCGCGTTCGACGTAGCGCACCGAATAATTATTGCCAAGCCGGGCGCGTGTGGCGGCGGCGGCAATCGCATCGTCGAGACCGCCGAGTTTGTCGATCAGGCCGCGATCCTTCGCCTGACTGCCGCTCCACACGCGCCCTTGCGCGATTGCGTCGATCTGCTCCGGCGTCTTGCCCCGCGCAGCGGCGACCTTGCCGATGAATTGGTTGTAGCCGCGCTGGATCACGCTGGTGATGATCGATTCCAGTTGCGGCGACAGCGGGCGTCGCACATCGAGCGTGCCGGCCAGCGGGGTGGTGCCGATGCCATCAACATGGATGCCAAGTTTCGCCAGCGTGTCCGGCACCGTCACCAGCAAGCCGAAGATGCCGATCGAGCCCGTGATCGTGGTTGGATCGGCCCAGATTTCGTCACTCGCCATCGATATCCAGTAGCCGCCGCTTGCGGCAACGTCGCCCATCGAAACGATGACGGGCTTGCCCTGCTCGCGCGCCTGCGCCAGCTCGCGTCGGATCAATTCGGATGATGTCGCATCACCACCGGGCGAGTTCACCCGCAACACGATCGCCTTGACCCGATCGTTCTCGCGTGCAGCGCGCACGAGCTGAGCAGTCGATTTGCCGCCGATCATTCCAGGGGGGCGTTCACCGGGGACAATCTCGCCTTGCGCGACCACGATGGCGACTTCCGACCCCAGATGCAGGCCGTCGACGCCGAGCGTTGCCAGATATTTGCTGAAATCGATCTGACGGAAACTGTCGCGACCTTCGGCGACGCCAAGGCTGCGCAGTTGCGCACGCGCTTCGCCACGCGTCGCAAGCTGGTCGACGAGTTTCTGATCGAGCGCAAGCTGGGCAAGATCACCTTGATGGGCGGCGACGCGTTCGTCGTAATGCGCGATGTCATCGCCGATCTTCGCCGCGTCGATCTTGCGCAAGCTCGAAATTTCGCCGAGGTACTGCTGCCACAGACCGCCCATCCAGTAGCTGTCCGCTTCCTTCGCCGCATCGGAAGCCTGGTTGAGGATGTATGGTTCGGCAGCCGATTTGAACGTCCCGACCTTGATCAGATGCACCTGCACGCCGAGCTTGTCGAGCGCGTCCTTGAAATAACTGCGGTAGTTGGCAAAGCCTTCGAGCAGCACTGCGCCATCCGGATCAAGCAGGATACGGTTGGCGTGTGCGGCAAGAAAATACGGGTTTTGCGCCATGCCGCCAGACACCGCGATGATCTCCTTGCCGCTGGCCCGGAATCGATCGAGCGCGACGCCGATTTCGCGCAAGGTCGAAAGACCCGTACCGACGATCTCGTCAGGCACCAGCACAATGCGTTCGATCCGCGCGTCCTTGGTTGCAGCATTGATGACGCGTAACACATCGCGCAATTGCACTTCCTGGGTATCGTTACCTGCAAGGTTGCCGAGCGCGCGCTGCACCGGATCGCTCGAGTACTGTTCGACGATGGCGCCGGATGGATCGAGCACAAGCGTGGTACGCGGTGCGATGACCGAACGCCCGGAAAAAAACATCCCGGCGAATGCAATCAGCAATGCAAGGAAAATCAGGTTGAACACCAGCCGGCGCGTGAAGTTGAGCGCGTTCCACAGGCCGCAGAAAAAGCGGATGGCGCCGGATTGGGCGTTGGACATTGATTCTCCTTGGCGCATGGCGCTTCTGTATGACGTGAATCAGCCTACCCGATAACCTGCGCAGACGGCATCGGGCGTTCGTCACGACCGGCGAGCTTCCAGAACCGTCGCGACAGCAGCACGGCGGCGACGCTCAATCCCGCGATCAAGCCCATCCACATACCGCGAGCACCAAGGCCGTGTGAAAACGCGAGCCACCAGCCGATCGGCATGCCGACGCCCCAATATGCAAACAGCGTGATGAACATCGGCATGCGCGTGTCCTTGAGGCCGCGCAACGCGCCGTTTGCTGCGACTTGGATGCCATCGGAAAGCTGGAAGAATCCGGCCAGAACGAGGAGCTGCGCGGCCAAAGCGACCACCGCCGGATCGCTGGTGTACAGGGAGGCGATCCGGTGCGGCAGCAACAGCATCAAGCCGGCCGATACGCTTTGCGCAAGCATCGTCAACGCGATGCCGACAAGACCTGCATCACGCACATTCTGTCCATCGCCGCGACCAACGGCGTGGCCGACGCGTACGGTGGTTGCCATCGCCAGCCCGAGTGGAACCATGAACGCCACTGACGCGACATTGATCGCCACCTGATGGCCGGCGACAACATCGGTACCGAGCGTGCCGAGCGCCAGCGCCACGGCGACAAACAAACCTGCTTCCATCAGCAAGGTCACCCCCATCGGCACGCCGATGTGGAGCAGGCCGGCGAGAGCAGCCGCATTGGGCTTCTCGAAATGGGCGAGCAGATGCAGGTCGCGGTAATGGCGGCGCGTCGCCACATAGATCGAAAATGCGATGGCCTGCACCCACAGCACCAGCGCGGTCGCCAGGCCGCTGCCTTGTGCCCCGAGGCGCGGCACGCCCAGTGCGCCATACATCAACACATAGCCGATCGGCGCGAGCAGGATCAATCCGAGCAGGCTGAAGTACATCGTCGGACGGGTGATGCCGAGTCCCTCGCTCAAGCCGCGCAATCCGAAAAACAAGGTCAACGCCGGCGCACCCCACGCGATCGCATGAAGGAAAAGGATCACGTCCGCAATCAGCGCCGGATCAATACCGATCGCACTAACCAGAATGTCCCCACCAAAGCGCACGGCAAGGCCGAGCGCAATGCCAAGAAACAATGCCAGCCACAGCGCCTGACGGAACAAGGGGCCGATCGCGTCGCGGCGACCGGCGCCGTTCAACTGCGCGATCGACGGCGGCAACGCCATCATCACGCCAATCGCGACAACAATCGCGAGCACCCATACGCTGGTACCGATCGCCACCGCGCCAAGCGTGTGCGCATTGAGATGACCGGCCAGCAGCGCGTCGATCACGTTCATGCCGACCGCCGAAAGCTGGCCGAACACGAGCGGCACCGCCAGATGCAGCGTTTCTCGCAGCTCGCGTGCGAGCCGCGGCTGCTGGCGATGTAAAATGGATGGCATCGGGAGGACCCTGTGCGCGGATGGTAGCCGAGCACGCGGACTTTCGCGCACGAGGGAAGCGCCCGCGCATGAGCAACGAGGCAACCGAGGATTCGCAGACCATGACCCTCGCGCCGGGCACGGCTGTCACGATCGCGCCGGCGGCGATTCCGCCCACCTCGGATGCCAGCGTAAAAGCGTGTGCCAACTGTGGCGCACCGATGTTGGGTCCGTTCTGCTACGCCTGCGGCCAGTCCGAGAAGGGCTTGATCCGGCATCTGGCAAGCGTGATGGTGGATGTCGCCGATACCGTGTTCAACATAGATTCGCGTTTGTTCCGCAGCATCGGTCCTTTGTATTTTCGCCCCGGCTTTCTCACCAGCGAATATTTCGCCGGACGCCGCACGCGTTATCTCTCGCCCGTCCGGCTGTTCTTTTTCCTGTGCATCATTTCATTTTTCGCGATCCAGTCGAGCCTGCATATCGGCGACATGAATCTTGCCAACGTGCGCTCGAAACTCGGGGGCAATTACGCCATCGGCAGCGCGCAAAACGAAGCGGAACTGGAGCAACGCACGCACAAGGCGCTCGACAAACTCGACCAGGCCATCGCCAAACCGGGCTTGTCGCCGCTTGCGCTGGAACCAATGAAGGAGGCCGCAAACGCCGTGCGCGCCGAATCGGCCAAGCGTCTTGCGTGGCTCAAGATGCGCGATGCGACCGTGGCGAAAGGGGAAAAGACTCCCGTCGATCCGAGCGAGCAAGAAGGTCCGATTGCGCTGGATGACATCCCGTGGGAAACGGCAAAGCAGTCTGTGCACATCACGTGGCTACCGCATTTTGCCAACGACAAGCTCACCGAAATGGTCGGGCGTGCGCATGAAAATGTGCTGGCTGCCAAGCGCGATCCGCGCCGTGAGATCGCGAACCTCTTCTCGGTGTTGCCACAGACGTTGTTCGTGATGATGCCGCTGTTCGCCGTGCTGCTGAAATTGTCCTACCTGTTCAAGCGGCGGCTGTACATGGAACATCTGATGGTTGCGTTGCACAGTCATGCTTTCGTGTTCCTGTCACTGCTGCTGGTGACAATCGTGACGTTTTTGATCGACTGGGCCGTCACTGGCGCTCAATGGGCATCACCGCTACTTCGCCTGCTGCGAGCGGCGATCTGGACATGGCTGCCGGTCTATCTGTTTCTGATGCAAAAGCGCCTCTACGGACAAGGCTGGTTCATGACGTCGGTAAAGTATGCCGTCATCGGCTTGTGCTACGTCGTGATGCTCGGTTTCGGTGTGGTTGGCGCTGTGTTCGTCAGTCTGACGACCGCCTGACATGCGGATACCGACCGCGGGACGCCGCGTCGATTTCGTAGCGTCATCGTGTTGGGTGCGGCGCAGCCGGCGGTAGCGCGGCAATAAACGCGCTGCGTTGCGCGGGCGTCATCGCCAGCAGACGTGTTCCCAGAACGGTGCGTTCGGATGCCGCCAGCGGTCGCAGTTGGCGGCGCAATGCTTGACGTTCGGGCGCGCTCAGCGCGAACCACATCGCGCGCATCGCCGCTCGCTCGGCCGGCGGCGTGTCGGCCAGGAATCTTTGCGCACCTTGGTTGTGCTGCTCGGTGACGACCCCGGCGATAAAGGCGCTGCGCTCTGCTGGCGTCATCTTCTCGAAACGCTCGCGCAAGGCTTGGCGCTGCTCCGGCGGCAAGGACCCGAAGCGGTGATAGGTGTCGCGCAATTGCTGCTGCTGCCCGGCCGGCAATTCGCGGAATTTTTCGTAATGGCTGCCCAACGCCGCGCGTTGTTGTGGCGTCATGGTCGCCCAGTGTCTCAGACGCTGCTCAACTGCATCGCGGCGCGCCTGCGGGAGCCCCTGCCAGCGCGCGGCGAGTCGCCGAAAGTGTTGCTGCTCGCGATCGGAAAACTGCGCCCACTGCATGCGCAGCGGCGCCAGCGCCTCCTGTTCGTTCCGTGGCAATAGGTTCCATGCGATGGGAGTGGCGGGCGTCGTCGTTGTGCTACCTGACTGCGCCAGCGTCGATTGCGCCAACGCCGGCACGCTCGCACTGGCACCTGCGGCCAGCAAACCCGCCAGCAAACCCGAGCGGGCGCTCGCAAGGGCGCGAACGCTTCGGCCGCGGCACAATGGGGTGTCGCGTCCAATCGAAAAATCAGCCATCGCCGTCCTGCTGCTCGGCATCGAGCCAGGCGTAGAAATCGAGGTTTTCATACAAGTCGAGGTTGTCCTCCGCAACAACGACATCGACTTCGGCGCCTTGTTCAAGCGCAAGCGGCGCCACCGCCGGCGAAAGTGCGTGATGGTGCGTGATTCCGAACGCCAGCAGCAGCGCCAGTGTGGCGCCGGCCAAGCCTGCGCCAATCAGCCAACCCAACCCCGCGTTGCGCCGGCGCTGGACCAGTGCGGCCTGACGCGTGCGATTGAGCCGCGACAAGGTCGCTGCATCGAGCGATGCGGCCGATTGATCGAGCAGTTCAAGCGCGCGCTCGACCCAGGGTTGGTTGCGCGGAGCGTTCATCGGTGCGCCTCCAGATACGTACGCAGGTTACCCAGCGCACGAAACAAATGAGTTTTCACACTGCCCTCGCTGCAGCGCATCGCGGTGGCGGTCGCGGCGACATCGAGGCCTTCCCACAGGCGCAGCAGGAACGCCTGGCGTTGGCGCAGAGGCAGGGCGCGCAGAGCCGACTCCAGTGCTCTGGACGCTTCGCGGTCAGCGAGGCGGGCCAGCGGCCCCGGTTCGTACGGGTCCGGCGCCGCAGCGATGGGATCCTCGTCCGCGTCGGCGTCGCGCTCAAACCAGCCGAGCCAGCGTCCACGTACCCGCTGGCGGCGACGCCAGTCATGGATGCGGCTGTCCAGCACCCGCCAGAACAACGGCGCCCATTCGCCCGGCTCGCGCGCGCTGTAGTGGCGCACAAAACCGAACATCGCGTCCTGGACCAGATCAAGCGCTTCGTCGCGATTGCCGGTCGCCAATTCAGCCATGCGCAGCGCACGCCGCTCCGTATCCCGCAGAAAACGTTCGACCGTCCGCGTCGCCTCTGTGCCTGTGGCAGTTGCTGCGCACATGCGTTCGGGGACGCTCATGAAACAGGAATCGGCAAGCATTCTTGAGGCGCCTTTCGCGGAGCTTTCACCACGCCATAAACGCGGCAGCGCGGCAACGGTTGACGCGATGGCCGCGCCACGCCTCACGGAACAAGTTCAATCGCCGATGTCAAGCGGTTGTGCACGGTTGTGCACAATCGCGGCGTGCCCGACCCGACGTGCTGCAATTGCAAAATAATTTCTGTACTGCGGCTTGAATCGGTGTGCAAGTGCCTGAAAATAAAACGCATTAAAGATTGATTAAATATTCGCCAACAAGAGTGGCAGTGCGCCGCCATGCGCTTCCCAGCGCAGTCGGAAACGATTGATCCACAGAGTTATCCACAATCGTTGTGGATAACGGAAAATTCGCAGCGCAGCTCGATAGTTAACCCACCCTCTTGATGGTTTCCTTAGAAACCACCTGCAACTGACACAAGTCGTTGGCGTGGCTGCCGGCTACACTGGAAGCGGCGTGGATTTGGGCATACTGGTCAACGCCAAACGCGAACCATCGTCTTAAGTCGACGCCCTCAAGGTCCTGCGCATGCCCTCGATATCGCCGAGCCCATGACTTCGATCCTGCGCATCGCCCTGCCGGTTCCGCTGAATGTATTGTTCGATTACCGCAGCGATACCGCCATAGCGATCGGCTGCCGCGTGCTCGTGCCGTTCGGGCAGCGGCAGGTCGTCGGCGTCGTCGTCGAGCACGCTGCAACATCGCAGTTGCGCGACGAGCAGCTCAAGCAGATAGAACAGGCGCTCGACGTGGCACCGCTGCTGACCGCTGAATTGATGGCGACCTTGCGCTGGGGCGCGCGCTACTACCAGCACCCGATTGGGGACGTGTTGCAGTCGGCTTTGCCGGTCGCGTTGCGCAGCGCTCGCGCGCTGCCGCAAACCGGTATCTCCGGCTTCCATCTGACCGCGGCCGGAGTCGCGGCACGCACCGATCCGGCGCGCCGTCGCAGCTCGCGCATCGATAGCTTGTTCGATGCGTTGACCAGCGGGCCGATGAGCAGTGCGGCGCTCGCCGCGCTGGTCGGTTCCGCGGCACCTGCCCGCACGGCCTTGAAGCACGGCTGGATCGAACGCGTGCACGTTGCGCCGGATGCAGTCGCGACAGTTGCGCTCGACGGACCACGTCTCAACGACGAGCAACGCGCAGGCGCCGATGCGGTAATTGCCGCCGGCGACAGCTTTGCGGCGTTCCTCCTCGATGGCGTCACCGGCAGCGGCAAGACCGAGGTGTACCTCGCGATCATCCGCGAGTGTCTCGCGCAGGGACGTCAGGCGCTGGTACTGGTACCGGAGATTGCGCTGACACCGCAGGCATTGCGCCGCTTCCGCGAACGCCTCGGGGTCGAGATTGCGGCACTGCATTCGGGACTCGGGGAAAGCGAACGCGCCCGCGCGTGGCTGGCGGCGGCGCGCGGCGAAGCGGCAGTCGTTCTCGGCACGCGCTCGGCAATCTTTGTGCCGCTGCCGAAACCCGGCGTGATCATCGTCGACGAAGAACACGATGCCTCCTACAAGCAGCAGGAAGGGTTTCGCTACCACGCGCGCGATCTGGCCGTGATGCGTGCCAAGGCGCTCGACATTCCGGTCGTGTTGGGTTCGGCGACCCCGTCACTGGAAAGTCTCGCCAACGTCGCTGCGCAGCGTTATCGGTCGCTGCGCCTCAACCATCGCGCCGGCATGGCGCAACCGCCGGCATTGCATGTCGTTGATCTGCGCCGGCAGCGCTTGAGCCAGGGTTTTGCGGCGCCAACGCTGGAGGCAATCGGCGCCTGCCTCGCACGCGGCGAACAAGCGCTGATTTTCAGGAATCGCCGCGGTTACGCGCCGGTGCTGCTGTGTCACGACTGCGGCTGGAGTGCGCAATGTCCGCAGTGCGAACGCGCGCTGACCTGGCACCGCAGGGAGGCGCGCTTGCGTTGCCATCATTGCGGCTTCGAGCAGCGGGTTCCACGCGCGTGTCCGGACTGCGGCAGCCTCGCTTTGCATCCGGTCGGCGAAGGCACCGAGCGTATCGCGGAAACTCTCGCCGCGCAGTTCCCCGATGCACCGATCGTGCGCGTCGATCGCGACACCACGCGCGGGCGACGCGCCCGCGATGCCTTGTTCGACAGCCTGCCCGATGTCGGCGCGCGCATCCTGATCGGCACGCAGATGCTGGCCAAGGGTCACGACTTGCCGCACCTGACCCTGGTCGTGGTACTTGGGGTCGACGAGGGACTCTACAGCGTCGATTTTCGCGCCAGCGAGCGGCTTGGACAATTGGTCGTGCAAGTGGCCGGTCGCGCGGGCCGCGCGGAGCGCGCCGGTAGCGTGATCCTGCAGACTCATGATCCGGCGCATCCGTTGCTCAACGTGCTGCTCAACGGCGGGTATCGCGCCTTGGCGATGCAATTGCTTGACGATCGCCGCGCAGCGAGTTTGCCGCCGTTTGCACAACTGGCGTTGTTGCGCGCGGAAGCCAAGGACAAAACCGCGCTCGAAGCATTTCTGCTCGCTGCCGTGCGGGCCGCCAAGAATCCATCGATCCTCGCGCACGGACCGCTGGCCGCGCCCATGCCGCTGCGCGCCGGGTTGTGCCGCGGCCAGGTCCTGATCGAAGGCGCCGAGCGCGCCGCCATGCAGGCATTCCTTCCCGGCTGGCTCGATGATGTTCGCGCGTTGCCCGCTGCGCGCCGGGTGCGCTGGTCGATCGATGTCGATCCGGTCGATCTTTATTGAACGTGTCGAGTCGTGCCCCGCAGCACCTGTGCGATTTTTTTTCGCCCAATATTGCTGTAGATCACGGTGGGCGCATCAAGGGCAGCCTGCACGAAGAAGGTCGCCGCGGGCACGCGCCTTATCGCTGAACCGTCCACGCATCGTGCCGACCGCACAATGTCCAAGTCTTGCGCAGGATGTCGTTATAGAAAACGACCTTTTCTGCGGGAGTTGCGGCATGAGCGGTGTAGCACATTCGAGTTTGCGTCGCGGGCGGCTGCTGGCACTGCCCATTGCACTGGCGGCGGCGATCCCTGCTGCCGCGAGCGTGCTGACCTGGCCCGGACCGTCGCCGTGCAACACGACGCTGCAAGCTTGCATTTCCGCCGCAGCGGCTGGCGACATCGTGAACGTAGCGAGCAATGGTCCGATCGCGGAATCGGTCGAAATCTTCCACAAGAGCTTGACGTTGCGAGCAGCCCTCGGTTTTTCGCCGGTGTTCCAGAACGGGCCCTCACTCGACGCAATCGAGGCTTTTGGCGCCGACACCGCAGTAGCGGTCACAATCGAAGGGATGACCGTGCGCGGCGGTTTCATCGGCGCTTACCAAGGGGGCAGCGGCGCCTTCAGCGTGCAGATTCAGAACAACATCATTGAAGCCGATGGACTCGGCGGGAATCTCACTGCCATCAAGATAGGCACGTTTGGCGCCGCCCCCACCGGGTCGGTGAATCTTGTCATCTCCAGCAACCACATCGGCCTCGGGTTCCTCGGTGGCGACGACATCTCGGCCATCGGCATCGACGATTTGCCCGGCCAGACCACGGGCCTGATCGTGGGCAATACGGTTGTGAGTGGCGGTCCCTCGAGCACGCTCAGCGCGATCAGGATCCATAACGGCGCCGGCGCGGCCGATTTCGATCTGCGCTACAACCGGCTTGAGGCGAGCGGCTACAACGGGGGCATCCTGCTGAGCCAGGACGGCGCCAGCGGCACCATGACCGCACACATTCTCAACAATCTGGTGACTGGGACCATCGACTACACCGGACCACAGCCGGGCGCGATTTCGTTGCTGGCCAATGCAGGTAGCCTGCAGGCCACCGTAGTGAACAATACGCTCGCCGGGAACGCCACCGGTTTCATCGCGAGCGTCGCCTCAGGCGCAACCCTGAGTGGCGTGCTGGCGAATACACTGGTGGCCAACAACGCAAATCAAGGCGTCATCATCGGTGTCACGGCTGCCGCCGGATTCTCCAACCAATCCAATCTCATCTTCGGCAATGGCTCGAACGCCCTGACCCCCGGACCGGGCACGGTCCAGGCGGATCCCAAGTTTGTGGGTGCCGGCAATTACCACCCGCGCAACGACTCGCCGGTGCGTGATGCCGGCAATACGGCTCTTGCCACAGGCCTTCCCGTCGATCTCGACGGTGCCCAGCGGGTCGTCGGCCCGGCCATCGACATCGGTGCGTGGGAGTTGGGCGATTCGATTTTCGCGAACGGCTTCGATCCTTGATCGAGCACCTGCACCGCAAGGGCGCGTACAGCACGCCGTCGAAGCATGACCATGGCAAAGTGTGACGCGAGGTATGCGCACGGCGATGGCATCGCTGTCTTCCACGTTGCTGCTGCCCGTCGCCAAGGTGCGTCCCGCGTCGTGCATCGAGGGACGACAGGCCCCGCGCGGTACCGTGAAAAAAGAACGGCCCGCGAGGGGCCGTTCGATCAGTTCATGCTGGAAGCATTACTTACGCAACAAACAGCGCGCGCATCTTTTTCATCGCGTTCGCTTCGATCTGACGGATGCGTTCGGCGGAGACGCCGTACTCGTCGGCCAGTTCCTGCAAGGTTGCCTTGCTGTCGTCCTTCAACCAGCGACGCTGGATGATGTCGCGCGAGCGGTCGTCGAGTTTGACCAGACCACGATGCAGCGTATCGAGGCTTGTTTCCTCTTCCGATTCCGCTTCGACCATCCCGTACGGGTCGGCTGCGTGATCGATCAGGAATGCGGCCGGCGATGGCCGTTCGTCATCGTCGGCATCGGTCGGTGTATCGAACGCGACATCGCGACCGTTCAAACGCGATTCCATCTCAAGCACGGTCGCCGCGGGCACACCCAGTTCACGTGCGACGGTGTTGACTTCTTCGGCGTTCATCCAGCCAAGGCGCTTCTTCTTTTTGCGCAGGTTGAAGAACAATTTGCGCTGCGCCTTGGTGGTGGCGACCTTGACGATGCGCCAGTTGCGCAAGATGAATTCGTGCATCTCGGCGCGAATCCAGTGCACTGCGAACGAAACCAGGCGCACGCCGTGATCGGGATCGAATCGCTTGACCGCTTTCATCAATCCGATGTTGCCTTCCTGGATCAAGTCGCCGATCTGCAGGCCATAACCTGAATAGCCACGCGCCACATGGACAACGAAGCGCAGATGCGACAGCACCATCTGCTTTGCGGCATCCAGATCGCTTTCACCCGCGAAGCGGCGCGCAAGCGCCTGTTCTTCTTCGTGGGTCAGCATTGGAATCTGATGCACCGCGTTGACGTAGGCATCGAGGCTTCCAATTGCGCTCGGCACCGGGAATTGGCTGGCGACCAGGGCATTGCTCATTCGTCGGACTCCTCATCAATCATCAATTTTAGCACTCGCATCCTATGAGTGCTAAGCGCTGGGTAAGTTCCACTGCAAACTCCGGAGTGGCATTGATAGTGTACTCTGAAGTTCTGTATTCTGCGAGTGGCGGCAAGGAGTCGCATTCGGCGCCTGCAAAACCAGCCAAGTGATTGTTTCCACACAACTTCCAAGAAGACCCCGAGACTGACTCGCGGCACCTTCTCCTTATCTTACGCACCCCGCCTTAATCGGCGATCAACCATTGGGCGGCACGCGCCAATCGATCGGTGCATGGCCGCGCTGGCGCAGAAAATCGTTTGCACGCGAGAAATGGCCGCAGCCAATAAATCCGCGGTGCGCCGACAGCGGCGAGGGATGGGGCGCCTTGAGTACGCGGTGGCGGCGCGTATCGATCAACCTGCCTTTGGCCTGCGCATAGCTACCCCACAGCATGAAGACGAGACCCTCGCGCTCGCGATTCAGGGCCTCCACACAGGCGTCGGTGAAACCTTCCCAACCCTTGCCCTGATGCGAACCGGCCAATCCCTTTTCCACCGTCAGCACGGCATTGAGCAGGAGCACGCCCTGACGCGCCCATGCGAGCAGACAGCCATGATCGGGACGCGGCAGCCCCAGGTCGCGTTCGATTTCCTTGAAGATGTTTTGCAGCGACGGCGGTGGTGCGACACCCGCTTGCACTGAAAAACACAAGCCATGCGCCTGACCCGCACCGTGATACGGATCCTGGCCGAGAATCACCACCTTGACCGCATCGAATGGCGTCGTGTCCAGCGCGGCGAAGATCTGCGCGCCCGGCGGATAAATGATTTTTCCCGCCTGCTTTTCCGCGCGCAGGAACTCGGCCAAGGCGCGCATGGGCGGTTGTTGCAACTGCGCACCCAGGCGCGATTTCCACGACGGATCGAGCTTGACCTGCCTTTCGCTCACGCGCCCTGGCACGCCTGCTCGCGCAAGTGGCGCGCGACGCGCAATTGGAATTGCAGCTTGGTGATCAACAGACGCTCCTCGATCGGCTTGTGCACCAGATCATTCGCGCCTGCGCGCAACAGCACTGCTTGATTCACCGGGTTTTCATCGCCGGTCATCACCAATACCGGCAGTTGGCCTTTTGAATAGCCGAACTCACCGCGGATGCGATCGAGCAGGTCGCCGCCACTGAGTTCACCCTTGAGACTGACATCGGTCAGAACAAGCTCGATCTCCGCAGTACGATTTTCCGAACGCGCCGCTTCGAGCAACTCGAGCGCAGCCTCGACGCTGACCACATGCGACACCTTGAAACCAAACTTCTCCATCATGCGCCGCGTCGCCAGCGCCACCACGCGACTGTCCTCAACGTAAAGAACTTCGCCACTGATCGATTCGGTCGGATGCACGTAGCCGCGGATGAACGCCGCCAGCGCCTCGAAGCCGAGGGCCTTGTCGAAATAGTCGGTGACGTGACTCGACAACGTGCGCGCAACCAGGCGCTCCTGCACGTCACCGGAAACGACCACGATAGGAATATAGGCCTGCGCTGATCCTTCGCGCACGTGGCGCGCCAAATCCAGACCGTCCATATCCGGCAGACGCAATGCGGTGCTGACCAGATCAATGACGTCATGATCCAGATGCTCGCGCGCCTCCGCGCCGCTGCCACAGCCGATCACGACGCAGTTGGGTAACTCAGTCTTCAACACCCGCTCGATCAACTGGCGCACCACGCGCGAACCGTCGACAACCAGCACGCGTGGCTCGTCACTGGAGATGTGCCGGGTCAGCGAAACATCGGCGCTCATTTGCGCGGCCGCCCTGCGACAAGATGGCGCGTGGTGGCGATATGCGCGCCAAGCCAACCCAGAAGTACGCTGGCGCCGATCACGATGACTGCGGGCACCAGGCCCAGTGCGCGCACAGCGAATCGATGGTCGTAACTTTCCAGCAGGCGGTTGACCGGTTCGGCCAATGCCAGTTCGACGCCAATGACGATCGCCAGCGCGAGCAGACTGCCGAACAGGCCATACCAGAGGCCGGAATACAGAAAGGGCCGGCGCACAAATCCGTTGCTGGCGCCGAGCAATTGCATCACTGAAATTTCATCCGCCCGAGTCTGCACATCCATGCGCACGGTATTGCCGATGACCAGCAGCGTGGCCAGCGCGAGCAGGGCGACGGTCACCGCAACCGCACGTTCACCGAAACGCAAGATGCCCGAAAGCCGTCGACGCCAGGCAGCGTCGTATTGCACGAGATCCACGCGCTTGTCCGCTTCGAGATCGCTGATCACAGGTGGATTGTCGAAATCGCCATCAGCGCGCGGTGTGATCACGAGCACACTGGGCAGCGGATTGGCGTTGAGCGCATCCAGCGCAGCGCCAAAGCCGGACAGCTGGCGAAATTCCGCCAAGCCTTGCGCCGGCGTGCGCAGCGTCACGCTAGCAACGTCGTTACGCAGGCGCAACGACGACGCCAGCGCATCGGCGGCGAGCGCATTGGCGTCAGGTTTGAGGAACACGGTGATTTCGCGCGCCTCGCGCATGCCGCCTGAAAGATCGCGCGCGTTATCGAGCACCAGAAAAAACAGCAGTGGCAACGCCAGCGCAACGCCGAGAACAAGCACCGTCAGCGCGGTCGCCCAAGGTCGCACCGCGAGGCGTCCGAGGCTGGAGAAGAAACTGTACAAATGCTGGTCGCGCCATGCGCGCAATCGTGCGCCCAGCGGCAAGCGCGATACGCGTGTCGATGGCTTGTTTGGCGCCAGCTTCTTTGGCGCCTGACGCGCCGCTTGTTCGCTCATGCTACGTTCGCCTGCGGCCTGAAATCATCCACCAGCCGACCTTGATCGAGCACCAGCACGCGCTTGTTCATGCGCTTGAGCAAGAACAAATCGTGGCTGGCGATCAGCACGGTGGTACCGACCTCGCCGAACTGCGCAAACAGGTTCATGACTTCGATCGACAGTTGCGGATCGAGATTGCCGGTCGGCTCGTCGGCAATGATGACCGGTGGCTTGGCCACGATGGCCCGCGCGATGCCGACACGCTGCTGTTCGCCAGTCGATAGCGCCGCGGGAAACGCCCTTTCGCGCGCGAGCAGGCCGACTTTGTCGAGGGCCGCGCGCACGCGTTTGCCGATTTCTTCGCGCCCGGTTCCCGCTATCAACAGCGGCAAGGCGACATTGTCAAAAACGCTGCGGTCCAGCAGCAGACGATGATCCTGGAACACCATGCCGATGCCGCGCCGCAGTCGTGCGATACCTCGTCGCCGCACCTGCGCGAGGTCTGCATGATCGACCGTGATCTGGCCGCGCGTCGGACGCTCGGTCAACCCGATGAGTTTCAGCAACGTGCTTTTGCCGGCCCCCGAGTGGCCCGTCACAAACACCATCTCTCCCGCTTTGACCTCAAAGCTCAGATCGGTAAGCGCGTCGTGGCCGGAGGCGTAGCGTTTGCTGACGTTTTCGAAGCGGATCATGCGTCGGGTGTGTAAACGGAAACAGATGGGCATTGTAGGCTGGACGCGCATCGTGCGGCCGGCCCTGCACCGGCGTCGGCCGGCGGCTGTCCAGCCTACTTCACTATCTCGTTCAAATTGAAGATTGGCAACAGAATGGCCAGAACAATGAACAGCACCATCGCGCCCACGGCAAGGATCACCGCAGGCCCGAGCACCGCTGTCAGCACGGTCAGCCAGCGATCGAGTTCGCGTTGTTGTTGCGCGGCAGCCTCGTCAAGCATGCGCGGCAATTGGCCGGAGCGTTCACCGCTTGCGATCAGGCGCAGCGCGACGGGCGGAAACTGCCCGCTCTCGCCGAGCGCACGCGAAAAAGCGCTACCTTCGCGCACCTTGAACGCAGCGCGTTTGAGCGCCTCTCGCATCGGCAGGTTCGACACCACCTGCGCGGCGATGCCGAGCGCATCCAGCAGTGGCACCGCGCTGCCGGCGAGCAGCGCAAGCGTGCGCGTCGCACGCGCGGTATTGGCTGCGCGCGCAAGGCGGCCGGCGAGCGGCAGACGCAACACGAACGCGTGCCAGCGATAGCGTGCACGCTCATCGCGCAGCGCAACCCGCACAGCGATTCCGAGTACGACCAGAAGCAGCAGGAACAGCCAACCCCAACTGCGCAAGAAGGCGGACAGGGCGATCAGCGCACGCGTTGCGAACGGGAGAGTCTGATGCAGGTTCTGGAACACGCCGACGATTTGCGGCACGACCCAGGTCAGGAGTCCCGCGACCACCGCAACTGCAACGAAACTCAACAACAACGGATAGGCGAGTGCGGCAAGAATCTTCTGCTTCAGCGCATCGCGCGCCTCGGCATAGTCGGCGAGTTTTTCCAGCACGTTCTCAAGCCGGCCCGATTGCTCGCCGGCGGCCACGGTCGCGCGGAAAATGTCGGGGAAGCTGTCAGGAAATTCACCCAGCGCCTGGGCCAGACTTGCCCCTTCCATCACGCGCGCGCGCAAGCTCACCGTCAATGCGCGCTGGCGCTCGTTTTCCGCTTGTTCGGACAACGCGCCGAGCGCTTCATCGATCGGCAAGCCGGCACCGATCAAGGTCGCCAACTGCCGCGTCAGCAATGCGAGTTGCGCGCCACCGAGGGTGCGCCGCGCGAACGGCTTGGCGGCACGTACGCCTTCTCCGACTTCATCAACGCGAAGAGGATTGAGACCGCGTTCGCGCAGCATCCCGCGCACCGCGCGCGCGGTGTCGCCTTGCAGCACGCCTTGTTGCGTCTTGCCGCTGCCATTGAGGGCTTCGTACGCGAAAGCTGGCATCTAGTGGGGCGAAAGAGAGTGGGTGAACGGCTGCGGACTCTCCCAGCGATGGCTCTGGAAGTCTTCCTGCACGCGCAGCGACGATTTGTGTTGCAGCGCCTCAGCCAAGTAACTCTTGTAAAACGCTGATAGATCGGCGGCGCGCTCGCCACCACCGACGATCCCCGAGGCCCCAAACACCTTCAGTGCATTCGCGCGTGCCCTCATGCGCGTCGCGGGGCATTCACGCTGTGTCTCGCGCATCAGGCCAGATGCCGGCAGACCTCCACGCTTTTTCAGCTCGCTAACGTGTCCGGCGTCCGTGCCGTCGAGGCGCGCAGTGATGCGGAATTTGGGAGAAATCATGAGAGTCAGTTGGACAAGCCGGTCATAAACGTATGACAAACCATCTCTCGCCACAAGCTAGGCCATGCATCGTTTCAGCGAATGGCCTCGGGTAGTCGGATAATCTTGTCCGCGCGGCCAAAGGCGTGAGGTGTTTCGTGGCGATAGGCATCCATGTTGCTCGCAGCCATGAAGCACCTCCAGGTTTTAACTGCTTCCCGAATCGTGGTTGTATTTTTCGTGAATCGACGCGCGATGCGCGTGGCGAATGCAGCACGCATGCCGCACGTTCCCTCGCGTCACTCCATCATCATGACGGCGTCAGGAAACCCATGCCAGGTATCAGGATGTCGAACACCCGCTCGATCAGCCACAGGGTGGCAACGAGGATGATTGCGAGCGAGCCGATGCGTAGGACGCCGATCCGGTAGAAGCGCGTGCTGCGGACAAGGAACGCCAATGCGATCAGCGGCAGCACGACCGTTTCCTGGCCGATCTCGACGCCTACATTGAAGCCACCAAGCGAAACCGCCATTGCCGCGGCCGGCAGGCTGAGTCCGGCCAACGCACTGGCGAAGCCCAGACCATGGATGAAACCGAACGCGAACGCGACGATCCACGCGCGCCTTGTGAACAGCGGATAGAGGTTGTTTGCCGCAGCGACGATGACCGACAGCGCGATGCCCGATTCGACCAGCCGGCTGGGCAGGCTGATATAGCCGAGCACCGACAAGGTCAGCGTGACGGAATGCGAAAGTGTGAAGCCGGAAATAACCTTGACCAGCTCCAGCGCGGCGGGCCAGAAGGTTTGCACCGGCTGCCACACGCCATCGTCCAACAGCGAGCGCGGCAAGCGACGACGCAGCAGCACCGCCGGCAACAACAGCGACAGGATGAAAAGCAGGTGATCCGGTCCGGTCCAGATATGCCACACGCCATCGACGACGAAACTCTTGAATTGGCGCCAGCGATCGGGCGCATTGATATCGAGCGTCGCTTTCGGTGTCTGCGGACCGAGCACCGCGCCGGCGGTGTTTCCATGCGCATGCACGGTGATGATGCCGCGATGGTACGGATCGATGTTCTCGAACAGGCGATAGACGATGCCGAGCTTGTCCGGCACCTCCTTGTCGCACGTCGCCTCAAACGCGATCACGTCGTAGGCGCCGTCGCTGTGCTCATCGATCTGCTGGCCGGTCGGCGTGATCGCACAATCGAGGCCATCGCCACTGATCGCGATAGCTGGCAGCGCGTAACGCTCGATCGCTTCGCGGTGCGCCTTGACCTCGCCCCAGGTAATCGCGCCGTCGCGATTGCTGTCGATGCCGATCGCGAAATCGAGGTCGCGCAGCGCGATATCCCACTGGCCAATCAGCCGATTCGGATTGTCCGCATCGGTCCGCAACGTGACATACGCATCGCTTTCCTTGTGCGCGAACGCGACGCCTGGTAGCAGTGCCAGCGCGACCAGCATGCACGCGATCCAGAACCGCTTCATGGCTGCGTTGGCCCGCGTGGAGAGTGCGATGCCGAGTCGGGTGTGCGCGCCGGTGCGGCAGCCGCGGCTGGCATGGGCCGCGTCGCCAACACCGTTTGAACTTGCGCGGCGAGCGCGTTCACCCGCGGGTCCTCCAGATGCGTCTGCGCGAGAAGCTCCAGCACCGGCTGCGCGGCGGCCGCCTGATTGGCCGCCAACGCCGCTTCGAGCAGGATGCGTGCATCCTTCGGCGCGCGTTGCACCTTCCAGTTCTCCAGCGCCAACGTCAATGCACGCGTCGCGTCGTGTTCTGCGTGCAGCGCGAACATCGCTTCCTCACGACCGTACGTGCGGGTGCCACGCCGATCGATCGCGGCCCAGCGTCGCGCCATCTCTTCCTTGTCGGCCTGCGCTTGTGGCAGATCAAGGGCGAGTTCAGCGAACACCTGGCGCAGGAAGCTGGTATCCGACGTCGAGTAGTCCTTGACCAGTTCCAGCGCTTCCGCTGGACGCTTCTCGTCCAGCAGGAAATCGGCATAGTCGGCGAGCACGAAATTGTCGCCAGGCGTCGCTTGCAGCGCCGCGCGAAAGTGTTCTTCTGCGCTTGCCGGATCGCTACGCGTGATCGCGGTATCAGCCATCACGGCGTGAAGCCATGATTGCTCAGCGGGCGGCGCCGCTCGCAGTTGCGGGGCAAGCACCTGCAGCGCTTTCCACGCGGCATCGGCATGCCCATCGACCGTACTCAGTGACGACAGACAGCCGCCAGGGATGAGTGCGTTAGACGAACCGAGCAGATGCGCGCAAGCCCTCCGCGCGCCCACCATATCGGCCTGTACCTGGGCGACTGTCGCCAAGGTCAGCCACGCTTGAGTGTTCTCGGGATCACGGCGCACGATCTCTTGCAGCAGTCCACGCGCCTCGGTGAAGAAATGTCGGCTCTGCAGGATCGTCGCATGCAACAAAACGACGGGGATCGCTGTCGGTTGCCGCGCGAGCCAAGGCGCAATGACAGCTTCGGCACGCCCGAGATAGCGTGCATCACCGGTGCCTTGCGCGTACTCGGTATACGCACGCGCAAGCGTCACCGCGCGCGCCGCATCGTCCGGATGCTGCTCAAGGTCTGAACGCAATGCATCGAAAGAGCGCACGCGAGGATCGGTGCGCGATGGGACCGTCTGCAGAACGATATCGTCACGCGCCGGCGTATACGGTGTTTCCTGCGCAGCCAAACAGCTGGTGGAGGTAATCAAGGCGAACATCACGATGATGCCGCGGAGACACTCGGGCGT